>Ga0208937_1000005_pt1 | contig 255066 bp, 196 predicted proteins | sample June2015DPH_11_5_FD_184705 | JGI IMG/M metagenome (GOLD analysis project Ga0208937, IMG submission 184705) | Peatland microbial communities from SPRUCE experiment site at the Marcell Experimental Forest, Minnesota, USA - June2015DPH_11_40... | ecosystem: Environmental > Terrestrial > Soil >... | reverse complement strand
CCTGTCAAGTCCTTTTTTGGGGAATGCGAAAATAGGAAGGGTTCAGGAGAACTCGAGGGGAACGCCGGGAGATGCGCGGCTCCTAGCTACAGCCGGAAGCGCCTATCTGCCGTTTCCGAAGCTGCTGGTGTCCGCTCGGTCGATCGGGGGAGGCAAGGGCAGGAGCGGGGTTTGCGCATACACGGGCGAGACTGCGAACGTGTGAGATAATTTGAGCTGGAGAAGATGGGAGCTAACCATGCCAATTGCGATTAAAAGGGCTTACGAAGCGGCCAGCACCAAGGACGGCTATCGCGTTCTGGTGGATGGGCTCTGGCCGAGAGGTGTGACCAAGGCGCAAGTGGAGATTGACGCCTGGATGAAAGAGATTGCGCCTTCGGCCGCGCTGCGGAAATGGTACGGCCACAAACCAGAGAAATGGGAAGGGTTCAGGAACAAGTACCGCCAGGAACTTTCGAAGCCCCCGCGCAAAGCCCTCCTCGACGAGTTGATCGATCGTGGCCGCAAGGGGCAAGTCACGCTGGTCTTCGGCGCTCGCGACGCCGAGCGCTCCAACGCCGCCGTCATCGCCGAGATGATCCGCCCTGAACTCTAGGAGCGTGTCGTATTTGATAGTTGAAAGAGGACGGGGACCAGACCGACGAGCGGCGCTCATTGATTCCCGCCTCTCGACGCTCTCTTCTGACTTCTGGCTCCTGACTCCCGCTCCCCCCTAACACCCAGCCCCTGGCACCTAGCCCCTGTTTTTCGATGGCTCTTGATTTAAGTTAGCGAGCTGCCGGCGCCGCGAGGCGCGGCCAGTCTACCGTCTGCTGTCTACCGCCTACTGTTTCACCCACCTACGACCTACCGCCTACTCCCTACCGCATCCCGCACCTTGATTCCAGGCTTTGAGATGGCGTACATTCCATAGTGCGGAACGTATGCAGCACCCGCGAGGGAGGCATGGTCCAGGTCAGCCAAAACCGGGCTTTCAAAAACATCGACTTCAGGAACATAAGGACGCTTGAAGGACGACAAGACGTCGCATTCGAGGAATTCTGCTGCCAAATAGCGCGTCGATCGAAGGGCGTTCCACCGTGCAGTACGTTCTTTCGGTTGCGCGGAGCAGGTGGCGACGGGGGCGTCGAGTGCCTATGGAGGCTGCCAAATGGGGAAGAGTGGGGGTGGCAAGCAAAATATATATTTACCCTAAAAAAGGACCAGCTCGATGAATCTGTGCGAACGGCACTCAAAATACATCCGAAGTTAACCCGCTACACGTTCTGCCTGCCGTTCAATTTGACCGGCGCGACCGCGCGGCGCGGGAAGGGCGAAATTGAGAAGTATCGGCATTTTGAAAACAGTTGGCAGTCGATGGCCCGTCGCAAACACATGCGCGTCAAGTTTATCCGACTTGGAAAAACAGAACTCCTCGACGATTTGTTGGAATTTGACCCAAACCAGGGACGTTTACGATTCTGGTCCGACGAGATGGTCTTTGGTTACGAATGGTTCGACAGACAGGTCCGCGAGATGGCGAAGGTCGCGGAACCGCGATACACGCCCGAACTGACCGTTGAAGTTCCGGTGTACGAGGCATTTGAGACGTTTGGGCGAACCCCTCACTGGACGGTGGTTCTTTCCGACGCATTGCGAAAGATTAATCAGGCCGTAGAGGAATGGGGTGGCCGCTTCCAGGGGGATGTCGGTCCAGACGACATGCCATTCCCAAAATCGGCGGCGGAGCCAGCGGCTGCACTTGATAAGAATCTGGCAGAGATAAAGAGTGAGTTAGTTAAAGCTCTGGAGAACCCGGTCGATGCGCCTTCGCTTCCACGACTCAGCGGGGCAATTGAAGAGTCTATCCAGCTCGGTTCAGAGTGTCTTTCTTACGCAAGGGAAGAATTTGAAGCCAAATACGGGACCGGAAGTGCTGACTCTGTCGGATTACGACAATGGATGGCGGAGTATCAGGTTTCATTTCCTGCGAGACACATCGACACAACGGCCGAGATTCTTAAGATACTGCAAGGACTTAATGAGCAGTTAAGCCCACGCTGCGTCTGCCTCGCGAGGTCGTCAGCCATGTTACTACTAGGCGCGACGGGAGTGGGGAAGACCCACGCCATCTGCGACGCAGCTCTCGACCGGTTAAAACATGGGCTGCTCAGTATAGTTTTGTTCGGCGAGCAATTCTCCGCAGGCGAACCTTGGAGCCAAATCACGCAGCTAGTCGGCTTAGGGGCAGCGATGTCTCGCGAACTTTTCCTTTCGGCCCTGGATGCGGCCGGGGAAGCGACGGGTTACCCTTGCATAATCTTCATTGATGCCTTGAATGAAACCCAACCCCGCGGGGTCTGGTTTAACCACTTGGCGCGACTTATCGACCACGTCAGCCATTACAAGTGGCTTAAGCTCTGCGTGTCCTGCCGCTCTACCTTCCGTGATGAGGTCATCGCTGCCAACGTTCAAATCCCTGAGTTTCAACACCTGGGGTTCGAGGGAGTGGAGTTTGATGCCTGTTTCGAGTTCTTCCGTTTCTACAAGCTGGACGCTCCCTCAATACCGCTTATGCAGCCCGAATTCTCGAATCCCCTTTTCCTCCGCCTGCTCTGTGAATCGCTGAGGGACGCCGGAGCTACGAGCATTCCGGAAAGGAACATGGGCATCGGAGAAGTCATTCAGTACTTTTTGGATTCAAAGAACCGGAAGCTAGCTCGCGTGCTTAATTACCATCCCAATGAGCATTTTGTCGAGAAGGCGCTGGATCTTCTGATATCCGCGATGCGCGAGTCTCAAAGGAAAACGGTGCCTTGGGAACAGGCTAAAGAACTCGTTGACTCATTGTGGCCCGCTACTCAGCGCTCAACCTCTCTATTTGATCATCTCCTGCGCGAGAATCTGATCAGCGAAGATAGGGTTGTGAAGCTAGCTGGGCCGGGTACTTATCCCATTGTCCGACTGGGATTCGAAAGAATGACCGAACATCTCTTGGCCCGGAAATACCTGGAAGGCATCTCGCCTGATTCCCTTGATTCAATTTTTCTTCCCGAAGGAGCACTTCACTTCGCGGTCGCTGACGAGGGGGCCATACACAAGAATCAAGGACTCTTGGAGGAAATTGGAATTCAGATCCCAGAAAAATACGGGAGGGAATTATTAGAGGTAATCAAGCCCCCCTCGGCGGCCTCGTCATTGGTTGATGTTTTCCTCCTGTCGCTGTTGTGGCGCACCAACGCTTCCTACGGTCCTGCGACGGAACGGTTGATTAGGCGAGCGCTAGGGGCGTCGGTGACGTGCTCACGGGCGCTTGAAGTGTTGTTTGCGTTAAGCACTAGGCCGGGCAACCCCCTCAATGCGTCCTGGCTTCACGATCTTCTTTCCTCGATCCCGATGCCGGACAGAGATGCCCTGCTATGTCCCTACCTTCATGTCGTTTGGGGACAGTCCTCGAGCGTCGATAGACTGATCAAATGGGCTCTTAAGGCGAATTTGAATTTCCTTTCGCACGAGACGGCAGAACTTTGGGCAACTCAGCTCTGTTGGTTTTGCGCCGCCTCGGATCGCCGGGTCCGAGACTACGCAACTATGGCCATCGTAAGGGTAATGGAACAGCATCTTGAGAAATGGCCAGAAGTAATCGAACGGTTTGCCGCAGTGGATGACGAGTACGTCGTCGAGCGATGCCTAGCGGCTGCATACGGGTCGCTCATCCGTGCCGGTACCTCGAATGAGATAAGGGCGGTTGCCGGGACGGTGTACGAGGTTTTTTTCGCGAGAAGTCGGCTGCCCCAAAACGCGATGATCCGGGACTACGCGCGGCTGATACTTGAACTGGCTGCAGCTAGGAATGCTCTACCGGCGGCTGTTTCTGCGGGACAGTTCCGTCCTCCCTACGATAGCGAGTGGCCTCCAACCTGGCCGGAGGAGAGCACTATTGAGCAGTACAAGGACTCACACAAAGACTTGCCTAAGCTATACCGTAGCTGTTTTGATGACGACTTTTCTCACTACACAGTCAACCATGCGTTTCGTGAATATGAGGGTGTCACGCCGCTCGATGCTCGCCGATGGATTTTCGGCCAAGTTCTCGAAATGGGATACACGAAAGAGCGCTTCTCTTCGTTCGACAGGTACCTACTTACAGAGTATGGACCGGGCCGCTCTAAACCTGTGCCGATAGAAAGAATCGGCAAGAAGTATCAGTGGATCGCGTTATTTCGCCTGCTGGCAAGAGTGGCGGACCATCTTCCAAAAGCGCGGTCCCGATTTGATCCGCCTTCGCCATCGGTCGCTCCACTTCAGGGCCAAGCGTTAAGAGACATCGATCCGACCATCCTCATGCAAGCGACTCAGGCTGCAAAAACAACCGCTTGGTGGTCCCCCGCCGAGTACCGCTTCGACGCAGTTGCTAGCCTATCCGATCAGCAGTGGCTGGCGACGAGAGATTTCCCACCCTCCGAAGAGATGCTCTCAATCACCAACCCTAAGGACGGCGGAAATTGGCTCGTATTGGAAAGCTACCCGGAATGGTCATCCAAGGGTACGGGCGAGGAAAGTCAGAAGGAACCTTTCAGGCAGGTCTGGCTTCAGTTGCGTAGCTACCTTATTCCTCGGAAGGAACCTGATGAGTGTTGGCGCTGGCTTTGCGGCCAGCACTTCATGGGAGGTTGGATGCCTGAAGGGTCGGATATGTACGGGGGTTTCCTGGGCGAGTATCCGTGGGCCTTGCCCTTTCAAGAGTATCGCAACTATTGGAGGGCCCCGCAAGGGACTTCCCAGGTGCCATTCAAATTCACGCCCACTGCTCATTCGCTTGGCTGCGCGGATAAGTTCGACAGTTATCACAATAGGTCCTTGAATGTCCTGGTCCCTGCAGACGTGTTCTTTGAGGATGAAAGCATTTCTTGGGATGGCTCTGGAGGGTACAGGACAGGAGAGGGCAAGCTGTCGTTCTATTACCCGCCCACGAAAGAACAGGGCCCTCCCGCGTTGCTCGTTGAAAGGGAATATCTAAGCAACTTTCTGGGAGAAAGAGGCCTAGCGCTTGTGTGGACTGTTCTTGGCGAGAAGTTATGCATTCATCCTTTTGACGCATCGGATAGCCCGGGATTGCTGGAGTATAGTCGGGCTCACATATTCTTGGAAGGGAAGATAAAAAGCAGCAAAGGGATCGTGAAACGCGTTCGACCTCGCTCTGGCTAGGAATAAAATAAGCCGGTATCTCTGAAAGCGCGACGCCGCGGCTGGCGCACACATGCGGCTGTCTGGCATATGTGCGGCCAGTTAACGCCCAGCCGACTAAAAACAGTGGCGAGTGACAAGTGACGAGTGGCCAGTGACGAGCAATCGAAAATCAGAAATCAGAAATTAGAAATCAGAAGCCAGAAGGCAGTAGCCGAAAACTGAGAACTGATTGCTGAGAACTGGCGGGCGGTGACGAGTGGCGAGCAATCGAAAATCAGAAGTCAGAAATCAGAAATCAGAAGTCAGAAGAAAGAAGTGAGGAGTAAGCAACTGAAGACTGAGAACTAATAACTGAGAACTGATTACTTAGGACTGGCGGGCGGTAACCAGTGACCCTTCGACAGGCTCAGAGCTTGCCCTGAGCGCAGCGAATGGGGCAGGCTCAGTGGCGAGTGAAGAGCGACCGCTCAAACACCTGATGATTCAAGGGGAATCAGTGCCTTGGCAGATTTTCTGAACTGCTAAGAGTAACCAAGCGGCTGTTCGGAGCGTACAGGGCTACGGCCGCGCTCGGCGGAAGGTAAAGTTCATCCCACCATTCAACCCGCAATTCGCCTGGTTAGCCGCGAAGTTTGAATCCAAGTCGGGGATTCGGATGCCATCGCCATCTCGTTCCAGAATGAGTCGGCTTTGGGTGTCAGGGTCGGTGGCTTCCAGGCGATTCTCGCGTACCGTTCCGATACCCGCGAAGTGGCACGTCCAACGCGCGGTCTTCGGTTCCGCGCCTTCAACCAGCACTCGCGCCGAAGTCGCGTCTCGCCGCTGTATATATGCAGTCATGAAGCCCTGATGGTTAAAGATTCCGACGAATCCGTCCGCTGGCGCGCCCTCAGCGACAGGGCGGAACTCCAGCACCGCTGTTCGTTGCCGATAGGCGTTCCGGAGACAGTTCAGGCTCGCCCCGCAGGCATTGCGCCTGCCGACCCATTCCCGTTGCTCATTCCTTAAAGGCACCAGCAGGGCCGGGGCTTCTGCAAAGATCTGCGTGGAGCGCCTCCACGCCGCGGCCATACGAGAGTCGAGGGTCGAAAGCTCCGCCGATCCGCAAATGGCCTTCTCAGCGGGCGAAGCGGCCTTGCGGCAATCGAACGACGGCCCGTCGGCATGTCCAGAGTGCACGGTCAAACACACGAGTAACAGCAAAAGGGGTGTTCTCATGCGAGCATCGCAGTAGACCGGGATTTCCATGTTGCTCCCGAGTCCGAATTAGTATACGCCCAATTGCCTCAGGTCGATCCTTTCCATTGCGAGCTTTCCTTGCCGCCGCCCCCAGCCTGCGTCCAGGACGGCAGTTCCGCCCGTCCGAACGAACCCAAAATCGCGAAGTCCTGACTTTTCCGAGCATTTCACGGACACCTCTCCTACCCACGCCAGCTCTTCGACCCGTTTGTGGTTTCCACTCTCTCCGCCCACCCTGCCGGGGCTGGCAGAGCGTCAATGCGCCGTCGCATCGCCCCGAACGGCCGCCGCGTCAGGTGGCTCTCCGCGAAATCGAGCCCCTTTGGGGGGCGGATGAGGGGACGCCAGAGGAGGTTTCCCGCTCTGCGGGACGGGGCCTGCGCTGCACGGTTCGTCAGTGCGCGGGCGCGGCGGGGGCTCCACGGGGCTGGGTTTTCTTCATGAGAAACATGAAAGGGATCATGCCGAGGAAGGTGATGCCGAGGAGCCAAAACGTGTCGGTATAGGCCAGCATGTTGGCTTGGCGGATCAGGTTGCCATAGATCAGCCCATGCGCTTGGTTTAGCGCCTGCACGGAGTTTGATCCTTGCGACATGAGAAAGTGGCTGGCGCCCGACAGGGAAGCCGTGTAAGCGGGATCGAGCGGGGTCAGGTGGCTGACCAGGGTGGACTGATGCACCTGTGCCCGGCGGGCGAGCATGGTGGTGACGTTGGCAATTCCCACGCTGCCCCCGATGTTCCGCGCCAGGTTGATGATGCCCGTGGCGTTATTTATTTTTTCTTTGGGAATGAAATAGAAGGCCATGACGTTGATAGGGATGAACAGAAACGCCATGCCCAGTCGCGAGTAGGTCCAAGCCATCACGGCGGTCCAGAAATCAATGTCGAGGTTGAAGTGGGCCATGTGCAGCAGCGCGAAACCCGTGATGGCGAGTCCGATGGAGACTATCCATCGAGCCTCCATGACCTGCGTCAAGCGACCCACCAAAGGCAGCGCGAGCAAGACCAGAACCCCGCCCGGGGAAAGCACCAGGCCGCTCAGCAAGGCCGTGTAACCCATAAGCGTTTGCAGAAGCAGGGGCAGCAGCACGGTGCTCCCGTAGAGCACGAACCCCAGCATGAACATGGTGAAGGTGGCGAGGGCGAAGTTCCGGTCCTTGAGCATGCGCAAATCCACTACGGGATCATCGCTGTAAAGTTCCCACAGGACCGCGCCGACCAGGCCGACAAACGCCAGGGCCGCACACACGATGATGAAATTCGAGCCGAACCAGTCATCACGCTCGCCCTTGTCCAAAACCATCTGTAGGCACCCGAGACCCAAAGTGAGCAGGCTCAGCCCCATGTAATCAATCTTCACTTCGCGCAAGTTCTTCCGGACAAGATACGGAGGGTCGAAAATCAGCAGGTAGGTGAAAAGCAGAGAAAGCACGCCGACCGGGATGTTGATGAAGAATATCCAGCGCCAACTGTAATCGTCCGTGATCCAGCCACCCAGCGTGGGGCCAATGATCGGCGCCACCACCACGCCCATGCCGTAAATGGCCATCGCCATCCCCTGCTTCTGTTTCGGAAAGCTCTCCACCAGGATGGCCTGGGATATCGGTTGAAGAGCGCCCCCGCCTGCCCCTTGCAGGATGCGGAAAAACACGAGCAGGGGCAGCGAGGGGGCCAAGCCGCATAGGAACGAGCTGACGGTGAAGAGCGCCACGCAGGTCATGTAGAAGCGCTTGCGGCCGAACAACGAGGAGAGCCAACCGGTAAGCGGCAGCACGATGGCGTTGGAAACGAGGTAGGAGGTCAGGACCCAAGTGCTCTCGTCCACGCCTGCCGAGAGGTTGCCGGCGATGTGCGGCAAGGCCACATTGGCAACGCTGGTGTCCAGCACCTCCATGAAGGTGGCCAGCATCACCGTCAGGGCAATCACCCAGGGATTTGTTACCCCGTTTTGCCGGGCGCGGGCGAATAAACTTCTCATAAGGTCAATTCTCTACTGAGGCCGAGCGGGCTCGCGAGATAGGTGATGCCGCATGCGGCCCGGCCGCCGTTCCAATCGTCGAGTTCAGTCCTCAAGTTGCCCTGATCTTTGACAGGACCGATGCAGTAAGCGGTAGGTGGTAGGTGGGGAAAAGCCTCCCCTCCACATACCACCTACTACCTACCACATACGGGTAGGTGGAGAAGAGCCTCCGCCCCCACATACCACCTACGACCTGCTACATACGGGTAGGTGGGGGAAAAGCCTCCGCCCTCACATACCACCTACGACCTACCACCTACCGCTTTTAGGTGATCTCCCTGGTGGGCTGTGGCAGGACTGGCGCGCCCAACGCCCATAGCGCTCAGAATGGTGGACAGCACAACTTCCTCCCCCAACTTGGAGGTGATCATCAGGTCATACAGGTGACGGTTGGACCAGTCCTGGTTGAAATAGCGGCGGATGAGCGCCGCGCGTTCCTGGTCCCGCGCATCCATGGCCAGATCAGCTTCCGCGCGGCTTGCATGCCGGCTTCGAACACGCCGCAAGCGTTCGGCGCGGGGAGCGTATATGAAGACATGAAAGGCATCGACCCGCTTCTGGAGGATGCATTGGCTGGCACGCCCAACAATCACGCAGTTTCCGATGTCCGCTGCATCCTCAATCATGTGCTGCGACAGCGAGGCCATGGTGTCGGCATCGAACAGTTCGGGGATGGGGCCGGCCATGGTGCCCCGCATTGATCCTCCTTGCCAAAGCGCCCGGACGAGGCGATTGACCCAGGGATCGGGGCGTTCATCGTATTGTTCTGCCACTTTGGGTTCCACCCTGGCGACCTGCGCGATCTTCTCAACCAGACATCGGTCAAGCAGCTTCCAATCCAGCCGGTCCGCCAGCAGTTGCGCAATGCGGGCGCCACCGCTGCCGTATTCCCTCGCCACAGTGACTACGCGGAACATGGTTCACCTCATTTCGTGATGATCGTCGCGTCCACATTCATGCCGGGGCGGAGAACGGCCTTGTCCAGGGGAACGGGATCGACAAGAATCTTCACCGGAATCCTCTGCACCACCTTGACGAAATTGCCCGTGGCGTTTTCCGGCGGCAAAAGGCTGAGCCGTGCGCCCGTGGCTCCTGCAATCGAATCCACGTGGCCAGTGAAGGTCTCGCCGTACATATCCACGTGGATTTCCGCCTTCTGTCCCGGCCGGACTTTGGCCAACTGAGTCTCCTTGAAGTTGGCGGTTACCCAAATGTCCTGAAGGGGAATCAGGACCAGCAGGCTTTGGCCAGGCTGAACGATCTGGCCGACTTCCACCGACTTTTTGGTCACCACGCTATCCACAGGCGCAACAACGGTTGTGTAGCTCAATTCCAGCTCGGCGGCCTCGAGGTTGGCTTTGGCCTGCCCGACCGCGGCGGCAGCGGCATCGGCATCGGCCTGCTTGATGGGGACCTGTTTGTGGTTGGCCCGCGCCTGGTCGACCCCGGCGTGTGCCTGGTCTACTTTAGCCTTGGCTGCCAACATCGCTGCCTTGGAGATTTCAGCCCCTCTTTCTGCGGCAGTCAGTTGTTCCTTTGCTGCTCTCAGCTCGCTTTCAGCCACACGCGCGCCCGCCAGGTAGGCATCGAACTGTTGCTGAGAGATTTCCGCCTTTTGCACCAGGGGCTTCATTCGCGCAAGGTCAGCCTGGGCGCGGTCGTTGTCGGCTTGCCGCGCGTCCACGTTGGCACGCGCGAAAGCCAGCTCTGCGGTGGAATCCTTTTCGTAAGTTGCCTTGGCTCTATCATATTCCGCCTCCGCATTGGCTAACTGCGCGTCGGCTGAGGAGGTATAGCTTTGCGTCGTTTCCTGCGTCAGCGGCACGCCCACCTGAGCTGCCTGAGCCTGGCTTTCTGCGAGCACCAGCGCGGCTTTGGCTTGGTCCACTCTCGCCTGGTAATCGCGCGGATCGATGCGGACCAGAACCTGGCCGGCTTTGACCGGCTGGTTGTCATCCACGCGCACTTCGGCGATGTCACCGTAGATCTTGGAAGACATCGGAACGAGGTGCCCGTCCACCTCGGCGTCGTCGGTGCTCACCCGGTAGTAGTAGTACCGGATCAGAGCGATGCACAGAATGCCCACCACGGCCAGCGCCCACACCAAGGCCCGTCGAAACTTCGGGTCTGCCCACCGGCTCGCCATCCCCTGCTTTTCCGGCTCCTGCTGGGGCGGGACAGACGGCTCCCGGTTCGTATCTTTTTCGAGTTCAGCGACGTTCGATTCCATGGTCTTTCCACCTCACTTTGCGTAAAGGCCTTCGGTCTGGCCGATGGCATGTGCCAGATCGGCGCGTGACTGGTTATAGCCGTACAGGGCTGCGATCTGATTGTCGTTGGCGCGCGCCAGAGCGTCCTGCGCGGTGATCACTTCGATGTTGTTGGCAACCCCGGCCTGGAAGCGGTCACGGGCCTGGGCCACTTCTTCCTGAGCCAGCTTGACGCCCAGGTTGGCAACATCGACTTCGTGGCGCGCGGACTGGAGTTGCGCGACGGAGCTCTTCACTTCCAGGGCGATTTGGTCGCCTAAATCCGCTCTCTCCTGTGCGACTTTCTTCAGTTCTAGGTCCGACCGTGCAATCTGGGCGTGGATCCGGCCGCTGGTGAAGAGCGGTACGTCCAGAGAAACTTGGAATATATAGGAGGGAATAACGCTCGGCAACGAAAGGCCCTGGTAAGCCCAGTTTCCGCTGAGGTTGATACTGGGGAGCCGGGATTCGCTGGCCGTCTTTTTTCCCAGTACCGCAATCCTCTCGCGTGCCTCCAGCGCTTTCATCTCCGGCCGAGTTACGAAGGCTTGTTCCAAGCTCTGGCTGGCCTCGAATTCCGGGGTCTGGAAAAAGCTGGGTTTGTCAGCCAACTCCACCTTCTGGTGTGGGTCGAGGTTGAGGAGTCGTACCAGCCCGTAAAGGGCCACCTCCTCCTGCGTTTGCGCCTCGATGAGGCGCTGCTTTTCGTTTTGCAGTTCCACGTTGGCCCGCAGCGTGTCCAATCCCGTGCCCACCCCGTTCTTTTGCAGGTCAAACGCCTGATCGTAAAGGGCCTGCGCTAAATCGACCCGTGACTGCGCCGCCACCACCGCTGCACCGGCACGCAAGCCTCCCAGATATTGTGAAACCACCAGCAACACGGTCTGTTCCCGGACGGTCGTTTCCTGGGCCTCACTTGCCCGGATTCCCTGGTGCGCAGACTGCCAACGCCGCCAGAGGGTGAGATCGAATACCGGCATGGAAAAGTTCGGGCCCGCCTGAAAAAACTGAAAGGGCCCGCCATGTTGGGGGATCCCGGGAAACTTGCTGCCAAACAGCGCATAGATGTTATAGCGCTCAGCTCGGTCCACGGTCTCAAAATCAGCCTGCGGAAGGAGGCCGGCGCGCGCAATGTTCCGATCCTGTACGCTCTGTGCCAGATTCAGGTTGGCGACTTGCACCTGAGGGTTCTGCTTCAACGCAAGCTGAACTGCCTCTTTCAGCGTCAGCTTCAGGGGATTACTGTCTTGCCCTCGCGCGCTCCCAAAGCAGAGGAACATGGGGAGGACAAGGAGGACGAGCGTCCCAAGGATGGTGTGTTTGGAGCCACGCGATCCATTCGCGTCTCTTCCCTGTTCCCTGCCACAGCCCGCGATTTCTTCGATGATAGATTTGGTCATAAGTCCGGCTCCGATCAACTTTGCTCCCTGGCCGTGAATCTTTGCGAGTAGACACTTACCTTTGGAATCGATGAACGTCACGCCCTCGAGTTCCACAACAAGGTTCTTCCACTTCTCAACAGCCAAGCACCAGCAACGCTCGAACTCATCCACCCACGGGCCTGCGAGCTTGCCTTCGAGCTTTAGAGTGACTCTGCCGTGTTCTTCTTCGATTTTAGTGGTAACTCGGAGCATGATTGCGATTCACCTCGTCCACCGAGGGTACGGGCAAGGGTAGGACCAAAGTCCCTCTTACCCTCACAGTTGTTAACCATATATCGGAAAAGGACTTAATCGAAGTGTGGCGGCTTGGCGGGTTTCGTGCTGAAATCGGGTAAGCCGACATTTCGGCATCTGCTGATATTTCGGCACAGAGAGCGGTCGCCACTTTGAGCCCAAGTTGACGTGGTCGCCTTTCCCTGGCGGGTGGAGTTGCCGTCGAAACCATGCTGCGGGGCTGCAACCCACGGTCTCTTTGCAATGCTTAGTGGCAAGCGGTTGTAGCAGGGACCCGCTGGTCGGTCCTGCGGGTCTTTAACCCGAACGCTGCACAGCTAGACAATTGCACCTTTGCGCATCCTTCCCGTGCCCGCCGCGGCGGGCTCGAAAGTCCAAACTCCAGCCTCCGCCCTTTAGGGCGGCACTTGCCCGGCTAACCTGTCCTTATGTTCTTGATCCGGAAGCCCAACGCTACGTGCGTTGCCACCCGAGACGGGGGGATCACATGTGATTGCAGATTTTATTAACTTCTCAATTTAAGCTATAGGTGGAGGAGAGCAGATGGATTCACGGAAGGGTAGTAACATTAATTGTGGACTGCGCTTTGAAGGCCGGCCCCGAGGTAGAAAGAAACGGTGGGGCAGGAGCGTCCTTCCGTATCAAGAGCCGGAGGAGAGCAGATGATTTCCGAGAGGGTTATGGTGGTCGAGGGCGACATCACAAAACAGAAAGTGGATGCGATTGTGAATGCGGCTAATTCAACCCTGCTGGGAGGCGGCGGAGTGGATGGTGCAATCCACCGGGCTGCCGGGCCTCGCCTGGTTGAGGAATGCAGGACGCTGGGAGGCTGCCCCACCGGCGAGGCAAAGATAACGAAAGGCTACAACTTGCCGGCAAAGTGGGTGATTCACACCGTGGGGCCGGTTTGGCACGGTGGCGCCCGGCGTGAAGATGAGTTGCTGGCGAGTTGTTACCGGACCTCGTTGGAATTGGCGGTTGAAATGGGCATACGCACCATTGCCTTCCCTGCGATCAGCACGGGCGTGTACGGCTTTCCGCTCGAACGCGCAACGGCGATCGCTGTGAGCGAGGTGAGAAGCTTTCTGGAAAAGAATCCCTCCCTCGAGAAGGTGGTTTTTGTGTGCTACGGCAAATACACCTATGAATGCTATTTGAACGCTGTAAAAGACGTTTAACCAAAAATTGTATTCCCACCGAGGACAACGCCTAAACTGCTGCCGGAGAACTGCAGAAGAGGGCTTGCAATTGCGTTGAATCAGAGGCCCCACATTGCTATACTGCCACGCAGATTTTTGAAACCGGAGGTGTCCGATGGGCAAGGTTTACCGTACTGTGCTCGGAGTGAGCTGGGGACTTGGCGTGATTTGCATGGTGGCCAGTCTCGTGTTGAAGCTGCTGCCGAGTCTGGAGATCAAGCTGGATGTTACACCCCGCGGCGGCATAGTGATGGCGGCGGTTCTCTTCTTGTGCGCTTTAGCAACCGGCGAGGCGGGAAGAACGCCACCCTCTTCCTGAACAGATCGCGGGCCACGGAACAAGGCAGGTGCAGGTCCGCCTCATGCATCTAATCGAAGAAGGCCAGAAGCTCTCTTCTGCGACAGACCATAGCTCCGTTCGGCCTTGGGGGAAGGCGTCCCGCGTATCAGTATCCCTTTGCGCAGCACAGCCTTGGAATAGGCAGAATCGGCGTGGGATCCCGAGCTGATCAATTCCGGCGAAGTCACGGGAGCCCTTCATCCAACGAAGTAGGTGTAGCGATGTGCCGCTTCCCCAGACCGTTTTGTAGTACATTCTGTGAGTGGGCCGCCACAGGGGGAGGGAAGCATTTCCGGAATAGCCACCGAGTATCCTAAGGTGGGATCGGGAGCATAGCAGGCGGCGGCCCAGTCGGGCGGAAGGCGTGCGGGTCAATATCCAGGAGTAGGGTGATGAGTTCAAGGGCTTGCTGTTTCATTGACTTTCTCTTACCCCTAAGGTAATTTCATGGACGGGATAAGTAGCTCCACGCGCAGCTTATGACTTCTGAACCCAGTGTGGTGGAAGTGACCCTCGAGAGTGATCTCAAGAACGTTGAGGTGGCTGAAGAGATCGCGCGAAGAGTCGCCGCAACCGCAGGATTTGGCGAGGAGTCCGAGCACCAAATTGAAATGGCCTTGCACGAATCGATGATCAATGCCATCTGGCATGGAAATAAGAACGACGCGAGTAAGAGCGTATGGCTGCGGTTTGAGATTTATAAAGACCGGCTTGAGATTCGCGTTCGCGACCAGGGTAACGGTTTCAATATCGCCGAAGTTCCCGATCCTTGCTCGACCGAAAATCTTTTGAAGGTTTCCGGCCGCGGGATATTCTTGATCCGTACTTTTATGGACGAATTCCACGTGAAGCACCTTCCAGGCTCGGGAACCGAGGTTACTTTGGTAAAGCGAATTCATCCGGCGCACCAACCTACACAAGGAGGAACCGACCGTGAGCATGAAAGCCACAATTCGACAAGTTGATTCGGTGATAGTCGTGGACCTTAGCGGCAGAATCACCCTGGGAGAAGGCTGCACGCAATTGCGCGAGCTTGTCCGAGACCAGTTAAGCAAGGGAAATAAGAAGGTTTTGATTAACCTTGCGGATGTCTCCTACATCGACAGTTCCGGCATCGGTGAACTGGTAAGCGCCTACACGGCGGTTACAAACCAGGGCGGGCAGTTGAAGCTTCTGAAGCTCACCAAAAAGGTTCACGACCTTCTGCAGATTACCAAGCTTTACACCGTTTTCGACATCCACGATGACGAAGCCAAGGCCATCGGCAGTTTCGAAAAATCATAGGGGTCAATGAGACGGGGCGGGAAATTTCCAGCTTCACTTGGCCGCCCTTCGTGTCGTTCCGCCCGGCACAGGTGTTCGCCGTCTCCGGCCCTGTGCCTTTAACGTTACGCTCGAAACTCCGGCCTCACGATGCCCTAGGAGATGGGTTCCCGCCCGGTCACACGGGCAGGGAACTTCCCCCCAACCGACAGACCCGCGTGAGCTGAGAGGTGGCGCAAACCCCAGGGCGGGTCATGGCGCGAGAGTCTTTCCTGCCTGCAACAATTCTGTAACAACTGAATAACGCAGCCCTCAAGTTGTGTGAATTTGAAATAATTCCGAGCCTGCCGGATAGAATCCGCAACCTGCTGGAGAAAACCTGGCGAAGCCAGCAGGGGGGATGGTGAGGTATCCGAGAAATCGCATGGGAAACGGGTCAAGGTGCCGGTTGACTCCATTCCGAAGGCGCACACTCGGCTGCCAGACGGCGCGTTGGCGTCTGGAGTGCAAAACTGCGGGTGCGAACGAGCCCGTGGGGTGTATACTGCTGTGGCTCAGGATGCCAAAATGGAAATCCTGGCCTAGAATGGTAAAATCGTAGCCAATAGTCACGAATGTTAGGTTAGTTCGCGCCACGGCTTGACAAGGGGCCGGGGACACCACGAGGCCGGAACTGGAGAGGTGGCCTCAGGATCGGTCTCCCAAATTGAACGAATGAGGAGGATCAAATGAGACGCCAATGTTTAAGTGTAGTGGCGATAGCAGTTCTGACAGTATTGGGAACACTGATGACGGGCGGCGCCGGACATCCTCAGGCACGGCTAATCGCCCATCTCCACCAACTCTATTATAGCAATGCGAAGTGGCTCGACGAGGACCTGGCGGGCTTCACGAACGGAGCGTTAGCCCCGGGAAGAAGCGCGCTAAGCAGCTTCGCCATGGCCAACGGGACACAACGTGTCTATTTCGTGACCGACAACCAACATGTCCACCAACTCTATTACAACAACACGAAGTGGCTCGACGAGGACCTGACGGGCTTCACGAACGGCGCGTCGGCTGCAGCAGGAAGTGCGCTGAGCAGCTTCGCCATGGCCAACGGGACACAACATGTCTATTTCGTGGCCGACAACCAACATGTCCACCAACTCTATTACAACAACACGAAGTGGCTCGACGAGGACCTGACGGGCTTCACGAACGGCGCGTCGGCTGCAGCCGGAAGCGCGCTGAGCAGCTTCGCCATGGCCAACGGGACACAACATGTCTATTTCGTGGCCAGCAGCCAGCATCTCCACCAACTCTATTATGACAGTGCGAAGGCGGATGCGAAGTGGCACGACGAGGACCTGACGGGCTTCACGAACGGCGGGTTGGCTGCAGCCGGAAGCGCGCTGAGCAGCTTCGCCATGGCCAACGGGACACAACATGTCTATTTCGTGGCCGACAACCAACATGTCCACCAACTCTATTACAACAACACGAAGTGGCACGACGAGGACCTGACGGGCTTCACGAACGGCGGGTCGGCTGCAGCCGGAAGCGCGCTGAGCAGCTTCGCCATGGCCAACGGGACACAACATGTCTATTTCGTGGCCAGCAACCAGCATCTCCACCAACTCTATTATGACAATGCGAAGGCGAATGCGAAGTGGCACGACGAGGACCTGACGGGCTTCACGAACGGCGGGTTGGCTGCAGCCGGAAGCGCGCTGAGCAGCTTCGCCATGGCCAACGGGACAGAACATGTCTATTTCGTGGCCGACAACCAACATGTCCACCAACTCTATTACAACAACACGAAGTGGCACGACGAGGACCTGACGGGCTTCACGAACGGCGGGTCGGCTGCAGCCGGAAGCGCGCTGAGCAGCTTCGCCATGGCCAACGGGACACAACATGTGTTTTACCTTAATTAGCTTGGCTTGGGCGGGCGGCCGACCCACTGGCCGAGAGTGCATCGGCCAAAAAACCGGCTGACGTGCCCACGTTTCGCGTCCTTTCCGAAACGTGGGGCCACTCCCATGGCAGCAGGTAGCGGGTAGCCAGGGTCAGTGTATTCCTGACCGCGGGTTCTTGAAGTTGTCGGAGCGTTTCGGAGTTGGTGCTCCTCTCAGGGCGTGTCTCACGTTCACCGCTTGCGTCTTTCGGACCGCGTCTTCCTTCTCAACGTCAACCTTCGGGCCGAGGAGCAGGCATTGGGGTGATTCCGGTTTACACACTCGGGCGTTTGATGCCGAATTTTTCCAGGCGATATTGGAGCGTGCGGAAGGTCATGCCCAGCAGTTGGGCGGAGCGGGTGATGTTCCAGTTAGAGCGCTGGAGTGCCTCCAGGATCTTGGCCTTCTCGTGTTCTTCCCAGGAGCCCTCGGGGATGATCGGACGGAGTGCTTCGTCGGCAGGTTGGGCCGGGGCGGCAGCCATAGCCGGGGCACGTTGAAGGACTTCCGGGGGAAGGTCCCGAAGTTCGACACCTTCTGTCTCCCCGAGGACCACGGCGCGCTCCATGGCCCATTCAAGCTGTCGAATGTTTCCCGGCCAGGAGTAATTCCTTAGTGCCTGAATCGCTTCCGGCGAGATCTTTTCCACCCTGCGCCCGGAGACGAAGGCTGCTTTCCTCATAAAATGAAAAGCCAGCGTATCGATGTCATCCCCCCGTTCCCGCAGGGGTGGGCAGTGGATGGGGATGACGTTTAATCGGTAGTAGAGGTCCTCGCGAAACCTGCCTTCTTTGACGCCTTGTTCGAGGTTCTTGTTTGTGGCCGCGATGATGCGCACATCCGTTTTGATGGCTTCGGTGCCGCCCACGCGCATGAACTCATGTTCCTGAAGCACGCGAAGTATGTTGGTCTGCATGCCCAGGCTGGTGTCTCCGATTTCGTCCAAGAACAAAGTGGATTGGTGAGCTCTTTCGAACAAGCCTTTTTTTTGCTGATGGGCGTCCGTGAAGGCGCCTTTCTCGTGTCCGAAGAGCTCGCTTCCCAAAAGGGTTTCGGTGAGCGCCGCGCAGTTGATGGCCAGGAATGGGCGTTCGGCCCGCGGGCTGTTGCGGTGAATCTCGCGTGCCACCAGTTCCTTGCCCGTACCGCTCTCCCCGAGGATTAGGACCGTGTGAGCCGTGGGAGCGACCTTCAGAATCATGCGCATCATGGCCTTAGTCGCCGGTGAGTCACCCAGGATGGTGCGCTTGAGTGTTGCCTGGCGTTCGAAAACCTCGTCCACCACGCTCAGCAGTTCCGCCCGGTCAACGGGTTTCTCGAGATACTGGTAAACGCCCCGGCGGGTTGCTTCCACCGCCGACTGGATGGAAGGGTAACCGGTGATGAGGATTACGGCGACGGTCGGGTCCTCTGCCACGATCTCACTCAGCAATTGAATTCCCGTCATGCCGGTGAGGTTCAAATCGGTAATGACCAGATCGAAGCGGTGATGATTGAGCAAGCGGAGAGCCGCTTCGCCGCTGGGAGCGGTGTCGGTGGCGTAGCCCTCATCTTGCAGGATGTCGTGATAGATTTCGCGTTGCCGCTGCTCGTCGTCGACTACCAGGATACTTCCGGAAGGCATCGTGGATTGTCCTCACTTGGCGGGGGAGGCAGCGAGTGCTGCGTGCTCGGGCCGCGCGGGTTGAGGAAACGGAAGTTGGACCACGAGGTCTGTGCCGGGCGTGTCGCCGTTGTCGACGAAGACCCGCCCCGTGTGGTCCTCAATGATTTTCTTGGCGATGGCCAGCCCCAGGCCGAAGCCGGTAGCTTTGGTCGAGTAAAAAGCCGCAAAAACTTTATCCCGTTCGGCGGGGGGAATGCCGGGCCCGGTGTCGGCAAAATGCAGATCGAGGGACTCTTCGCCGTTGAGCGCCTTGGTGATAACCGCAAAAATGCGGACCTGGCCTCCCAGAGGCATAGCCTGGATGGCATTGGTAAGAATGTTCAAGAAACAGGTCTTTATCTGAGCCGAGTCCAACCGGAAAATCGGCAGCTCCTGCGCGAGGTCCAGTTCGATCTTGATATTCTGGTTGCCCGCTTGCTTCTCGACCAGGGCCATTGCTTCGGTGAGGGTGGCCCTGAGGTCACAAGGGAGCAGGGTGGGCGGAGCCTGACGCCCGGCTGCCAGCACGTCGTTCACGAGGTGATTCAGGCGGCTGATTTCGTCCTTGATGTTGGTAAGGTTCCGCTCCATTACACGCGCCGCGCGGTCGTCGCCGTAAAAATGCTTGGCGCGGATCTGATCGATGGTGAGGTTGATGAAATTCAGCGAGTTGCGAACCTCGTGCGCCACCGTAGCTGCGAACCGGCCCAGCAGGGAGAGTTTTTCCGCCTCATTCAAGCGTTCCTGGAGCGCCCGGTTTTCCCGCAACCGCTCGACCATCTGGTTGAACGTCTGAGCCAGGCGGCCCATCTCGTCCGAACCCCTGGAAGGCAGCGAGATATAAAGGTTCCCTGCGGCCACCTGCCGCGCGCCAGCCACCAGTTGCTCAATCGGCTTGGTGAAAAGGAAGGCCAGGTAAAGCACTACGCACAACGCCGCCAGCATCGTTCCCAGAATCCAGTAAAGCCGCTGCTTGTACCACAAGCGGGATAAGGTTGTTACCCGGTCGCTTTCACCTTTTATTACGGCGTACCCGATCACTTTATCGCCGAGCACCAGAGGGTATTGAATTACAAAGGCGGTTTGGTCAATCGCAGGGTACGGATCGAGCTCCGGAAACTCTGCGGGAAGACGCACCAGGTCCTTCCTGGTTTCAAGGCGCCTCTTCTTAATGGGGATCTTCTTCCCGACCTGCCCGGGATTCGTGCTCGCCACGACCTTGCCTTCAGTGGAGGTAGTGGAAACACTGGCGAGCCCCAGATCCTCCAGTTTCTTCTGGTAGATCTTCAGCGCGTCATCCACGCTGGTTTTGGGGGGAATCTGAGTCTGCGCAAGCTGGCTGAAGGTTAATAACCGCGATGTCTCCCCAGCCACATAATTCAGGATCTCGCGCCGATGCTTGACATAGTTCCAGGTAAGAATAGCGCCGGTGCACGTCATGGTGAGAAACATCACCAGGGCAAGGCGCGTGCGGAAACGGAGATTGAAGTGTACGGACTTCAAAGCCGCTCTCTCGGTATTTCCTTATTTCTGACTTCACATTCTATCGCAATGGTTGCGCGGCGTCAATGAAGCCGGCGAATGCTGGAACATGGAAACTGGAAACTGGAAAACGCAAACTGGAATTGGAAAATGAAAACTGGAAACTGGAAACTGGAAAACGCAAACTGGAATTGGAAAATGAAAACTGGAAGACCGAAACTTGATGGCTGTGGGTGCATGGTTCTGAAATCTGAAATCTCAAATCTCAAATTTCCTCTCGGGGTCTCAACCACCCCAAGGGCGCGGGTTGGGCGGTTCTCCCCTCGGGGTGCCAACCACCCAAAGTGGCGCGGGTTGGGCAGTGTGTGAGCCTCCGGATCCCGCGCCACCCTGCGCGATGGCATACAGCGTACTTCGAACCGTAGCCTGCGTAGCACGGCTATCTTGGCCGTGTGCAACCGCTCGCGCAATTGCAGGATGGGTATTATTAGTCTCATCAAGCTAGGCCTCCCGAGTACACTCAGGAGAATGAAACCTGTGCAGCCCCCCGGAATATTCGGCGTGCATGCCTTCGCCACCCAACCTCCCGCCCCGATACCGCATCTTATGGACGTTCACAGGGCCTTCAGAGAATGTCGAAAAATGCTGCGGTTGATACGTGTGGATAGCTTATGGGCGAAACACTTACCGCTTCGGGACGCCCGCAGGACGGGGACCGCAAGGCTCAAAGGCTCGGCGCGTTTGGGGATGGGGGCTGCCCAGGCGGAGGATTACATCCGGGCGGAGACTGAAAAACAGAGAGCATCTCAACCATCATGCATCGGAAGGCTTCAGCAACACCGCTCGCCGCCTGTTCTTGTTTAAGTTTCAACTCCTCGCCGAAGAGGTCCAGATTATCTTCCAACTGCTTGCCGAGCTGGGCGGCGGAGGCTTCCATGATCTCATCCGCCACCTGCTGCTGTTTTTCCTGAATCCTCTCAAGCCAATTCTGTTCGATATTGCCCGCAGCTTTCTTGAGGCTAGCCTCGATTTGCTCCGGCAAGGCCCGAGATTCGCTGCGCAGTTTCTCCAATGTGCTCTTCAGCAACTCCTCTGACTGTTCTTGCAAAGTCTCCAGGGAAGCCCGGGTCTTCCCTTCGAGTTGCTGGAGTTGTAATTCGACGCGCGAGCCCATTCGCGTTTCCCAATCACTGAGCGCAGCTTGGGTGGACTTCATATGCTGTTCTGCAAGAAGCGAACTTTCCGCCAGAGCTTCGGCAACGTCGGTCTTGACCTTGCAGGGAATCTGCGCCGACTCCTTTTCGATCAAGTTGAGGAGGCTGCACAACATGTTCACCTGCTGTTGCACCAGATCGGTAACCTCTCCCATCACCTGCCCGAGGTCTTCCTGGAACTTGGGAAGGGCCTGGGCGGATTCTTCCCCGAGCGACTTTCGCAAGCCGTTTAGCGCCTCCATGTCCCGCCCCACTTGTTCGGAAACCCCACGGATGGCCTGGTTGGCGTCACTCTTCGCTTTGGCGAGGGTCTTGGCGGATTCCTCCTGCACTTCTTCACGAAGATCCTTCAACGCGTTCGCCTGCCGTTCTATCTGGCCCGAGATTTCTCCGATCGTCTGGGTGGCAGCACCCTTCACGTTGGCGAGAGTCTGTAAAGACATTTCCTCGTCCGCCTTGCGAAGATCATTTAGCGCGCTCGCCTGCCGTGCCGCTTGTTCGCTGACAGTTTGGAGGGCCTGAGTAAGGTCGCTCTTCATCCTGGCCAGGGCCTCTGCACATTCCTGTTCGAGAGCTTTCCGAAAACTGCTTAGCGCCGACTTCTGTTGTTCGCCTTCAGCGTTCGCGAGTGATTCCTCAAGTCTCTTGGTGCAGTTGTCACCGGATGTCTCAGCGCGTTCGCCAAGCCGTACTTGAAATTCTTCCAGAGCGTAATCGGTGGCGCTGGAAACTGCATTGAGGGCTGAGCGACCGGCGCTTGAAAGTCGTTCTTCAGTCTCTGCCGTCACATTCTTGCCGGAAGTCTTGAGTTCTTCGCCCAACAGTATGAGCGTGTCCTCGGCCTGCTTTTGCAGTTGTCTAGCCGTGGCCTCCGCTACCTCGTCAGCGGTTTTCTGGAGTTGGGCCTCAAACTCGACAGCGGATTTGGACCACGCCGTGGCGATTTCCGCCTGGGCAGACGCGAGGGTGGTTCCAGAGATGCGGTGGCTCTCTTTTTGGAATTCCGAAGTGGTGGATTGAAGCATACGGCCGAGTTGCGCTTGCCCTTCTTCAATCAAGCGGCTGAGTTGACCCTGAATACCCTCTCCTGCTCTTGCTGACTGTTCTTCAGTCACGGAGTACACCCGCTCTAGAGCTCCCTGAATTAAGGGTTCCAAAGCCGCTGCGACTTCTTCTTGCACGCGTCTTTGGGTGAGGGCGATCGACTCGTCTGTCACGGAGTCGATCTCCTCTCTGACCTTCATCTCCAGGTCGGCCATCGCAAGCTCAACAATCTTCGGCCTGTTCTCCTGAATCTCTCTCAAGATCCTTCCCCTCTCATCCTGTACCGCCTGCTTCAGTTCTTCGAGCTCTGCAACGAGTTGCTGCGTCTCCGCACGGCAGGCTTGCAGATCCCCTTCCAGCGTCTTCACGTGTTCCTCAACAGAACTCTCACCCTCATCGAAGTTCTCTGCGGTGTCCTGCAGATTGGTTTGCGTTAGCAGGCCAATTGGACGACTTAACTCTTCCGGTTTTTCCTGAAACAGTCGCAGCTCATTTTCGCCGGCGGCTTCGATCGGCTGAGTGAGGCGGGTCAGGGTGGCCGCGATTGACCCATTCGATTCCTCTGCCGGCAGCGCGGGGGTCTCTACTGCAACAGGCAGTGGCGACGGTTGAGGTGTTTGCATGGTCGGTGGGGCGAGGGACGGACCAGTTCTGCCGGTTTCGGCAGGTTTCAGTGAAGGGCTGGCGTAAGGGACGGCGAATTTCAGTGCGGTAGGTTGCCCTGGAGAAGAGGCGGCCCCCGCCGGCATCCGTGGACTGTGAATCTCCAGGCGGGGTGCTGGGAGTGTACTTTCCTGCTGGTCATAGGGAGGAAACGCGATGCCCCAAATGTCGTGCGACCCCACCAATTGGAAGCCGATTTCATACGGTTCTTCGCCCGCCCGTTTCTCACCCACCCAGACGACCCTAATCCCCACTGTTTGCCCCACGATCGGGTTATGGAGGGTCATTTCGGAGCCCAGACTCAGGACGCACTTGGTGGCAATCTTTCCGCCGAACTTGTCGATAACGATGGTCCTGGTCTTCTCCGTGAATTCAACGCCATTTGCGTCTTTTCCGCTCAGCGTAATGGGTAACGCGATCGCAAGCCTGCCGATTGCGCGACCTGCGATACCTTGTGTTTCCACTTGCCACGCACTTGTAGAGTCAGCCATGGGTGCACCTTTACAGTTGAGAAGGTACCGTTTCTCAAATCTCCTGAATCATTTTGTCTTCCGCCTTTTAATGTATTAGAAAAGCTTCATCTAAGAAACAGACCAAAAGTACTAAGTGGAAGGGGGCTTTTTTGATCTGCCCTCTGTACTGTCTGCACTGCGGCCCTCTGGCAGGTTGCCGAAAAATGGCAGCTAGTAACAACGTCGCCGTCCGCGAGTGGCGCAGACTTGCCCCTCCCTCCTGCGCGCCACACGCGGAACCAGCCCGCCTCAGAAGTTGTGGGAGAATTTTTGAAGGACTTTCTCAGCATACGGACACGGAGGCGCAGAGAACTGAAAAGAATGCGCGGCTTCTCCGTCTCTGGGTGCCTGGGTGGTGAAAGCAGTCGATTGTTTCGCAGCGCGGCCTGCGGCCGCAACCCAAATTTCAATTTCGGCTCCTCAGCAGAATCTGTGGGTGCATTGTGGTTCAGGGAGCGTGCCCAGGTTGTGATAGAGCGCGACTTCGGCAGCGTGGAAGGTCCGAAATCCGTATGCCTTTCTCAGAGTTAACTTCAGCCGGTCATTCAAATCCTCGGTGGGGCCACTGGAGATCGTCCGCCGGGCTCGAAACCAGTTGAGCAGGAGTTCCGGATGGCGCCGAAGCAAGCGCGCTGTGCACCTGGAACGAACCGGAAACCGCTGAAAACGCTTGCAAATAGCAGTCCCAGGGTGCGCCAGCATACCGTCTCCATTAGAGGCAAGCTCCAGTAGGTTCATACGGTGCGCTGCCGTCCTGAACGTAATGCCTTTCTACTAGGCGCCCCCTAACCCGGCATAGCCGGAACCAAACAGGAGATTTGGACGCTTTCAAAACATCCCTCTAAGCCGCATAAACACAGGCTGAAACGCCATCGGCTCAAAATGTCCTGCCACAAAATGTCAGAATCCTACGACAAAGGTAATAAAGGATATATCGTATCCGAAAAAGGACACTATTTTTCTCTTGACAAGGCATCCTTGCTGGGTTAAATTCTAACTCGTTTGTAAGCGTTTACGCTTTTCTCCGAAGCTCGGAGTACCTAGATCTCACCAAGCGGTCAACTCAAGAGCTTCTTGTTCGACTTCGTCGGGTCTGGTCAAAGCTCCAAAGCAAATGCTAGCAAAAGGCGCACAGCCTCCTCCGACCTCGCCAGTGAGCATCCGGCGTTGCGGAGGGGACTGTGCGGGATTTTCCTTTTCAGGAGGGATAATAATGAAGATCCGTCATAGGGGTGCACGCGCACTGGCGCGTGCAACTACAATTTTACTGCTAACGCTTCTTTGGGCTGGCACAGCCCATGCTCAGTTCAGGGGCAGTATTAAAGGCGTGGTTCAAGACCCGAGCGGCGCTGGCGTGCCCAGCGCAAAGATCGAACTCTTGAACACCGCCACTGGGGTTTCCAGCACCACCACGTCAGACGCTGCGGGGAATTACGAATTTGTGAGTCTGGCGCCAAGCGCGTATCAGGTTACAGTTGACACTGCCAGCTTCGTCAGAGAAGTGGTCAAGGTCACCTTGGACACCAACCAAACTTTGAACGTGCCTATTACCCTCACGCTAAAGGCAGTAACCCAGACTGTCGAAGTGACGGGGGCGGCGCCCGTCTTGAACACGGCAGAGACCCGCAACCAGATGACAATCGAGAATCAGACTGTTGCCGAGTTGCCCGTCGCCGGCCGCCAGTTAGTTACGTTAGCCAACATGGCGCCCGGCGTCACCGGATTGGGAAGCGTGGGCAACGGTGTACCCGGCGCGGCCGGGACGCCAGGGTCCGGGGTGGACAATTACTCGACGGAGACGCAGCTTGACGCCAGCGCCAACGGCGAAGGCCAGATGTCGAATATGTGGGTTGTAGACGGACTCGACGTCACCAGCGGAATCCGCCAAGGGATCCTAAATCTGACCCCCAACCCCGACTCGATTCAGGAAACCGCCATCCAGGTCAATACGTTTACGGCTGAATCTGGCCGGTCGGACGGAATCCAAACATACATGACGACGAAATCCGGGACCGACAAATTCCATGGTATCGTCGATGATTATTTCAACTACCAGGGTATGTTCGCCCGTGGGGATTTAGGTCCCCCCACGTACGCGGGGTTTCACAGTAACAATATCTCCGCCGGAATTGGCGGCCCCGTGATCCCGCACAAACAGTTTTTCTTCTTCTTTGACATCGAGCCCTTGCGCTCGTCTAAGGCCACGACCACGGGTGGTGAAACGTTCGCCGATCCGGCGTTCACCTCGTGGGCTCAGGCGAATTTCCCGAGCACGATCGGCACGGGTTTGTTGGGCAAATACGTGCCTGCTCATCTGAGCAACGTCACTGTCGGCAAGACAGCGGCTCAGGATCTAATCGGGGCGGCGGGGTGCCCGGCCGGCCAGACAACGATACCCGTCACCGCTACGGTTTCCATCCCGTGCTCGCTGGACATGATCGACAGCGGTGTGTTTAATGGCACGGCCGTTCGGAATGGGACCCAGTGGTTCGTCCGCATCGACAAGTATTTCAAAAACGACCGAATCTACGGCAGCTTTTACCGCACGACTTTGAGTTACGGTGAGCCGACAGCCGTGCCCCAGTTCTCTCCCGCCAACAACCAGAACTGGGAACGCGCCTATCAGTTTAATTGGACCCACACCTTCTCTCCCACCACGTTAAACGAAGTGAATTTCGGTGGTAGCCGTGTGGAGGGTACGCTCGGCAGTGGCGCCCCTGATTACACGGTCCCTGACATCGCCGTCACGGGGATCAATGCTGACGGAGGTAATGCCTTTGGCGTGGGCTTCGCCCAAGGTGATTTCATTCAACACAACTATCACTGGCAGGACGTCCTAACCCACATCCGGGGAGCGCACACGCTGAAGTTCGGCTACCAGGGGTGGTTTGGCGATGACGTAGAGCCCTTTCAAGGGCCGTACTCCACGCCGACCATCTCTTTCAACGATTTAACGGAGCTGGTCCAAGACGCTCCGGCAAGGGAAGCCGGCCCCATGTACGACCCGACGACGGGCAAACCGTTGTTGTGGTCATGGAACGCGGCATCCAGCACCTGGGGACTCTTTGCCCAGGATGTTTGGAAGGCGAAGAAGAACCTGACCTTAACGCTGGGCCTGCGATGGGATGACTCGGGCAACCCTTACACCCGTAGTTCCAGCACGGTGTTTGGGAATTACTATCTGGGTCCGTCCACATCTCCCAATGCCAGTTTCACCCCGTACGAGAACACGGTCGCGAATGGCTTTGCTAAGTCGACGTACAACGCCCTCAATCATTCTGTGAGCGATCTCCTTAGTCCCACCATTGGATTTGCGTGGGATCCAACGGGGAGCGGCAATTGGGTTCTGCATGGCGGATTCGGCATCTACAACAATTGGCTGACGCAAGCCAACGTCCAAGAGGAATTTCGAGGCAATCCCCCGGGGGGCGTGGAGCCGACTTTTTTTGCCGGCGGGACAACGATCAACGGAGTAGAGATTGCTGGGCCTCCTATACTCGCTCTTGGAAACTCCAACAAGCCCCCCTTCGGGTATACGGTTCCGAGCTTCACGGCGGGGCTCAACAGTGTGGGCGGCATTACGGGGCTTGACTTCCCTATCGGAGGCATAAACCCGAACTTGAAGTCGCCGAGGGCCGATATTTGGGCGTTGACCCTGGAGCGAAAATTCGGAAGCCGATACGTCGCCAGCGTTGGTTATTCGGGATCTCACTCGTACGATTCGGTGGGCAACAGCAACCAGCAGGGCATCGTTAGTTACGGAGTCGACATCAACGCTTATCAGGGCGACTTGATTCAACACGAAAGCCTGTCTCCGACTCGGATCAATCCAAGCTTCGGCTCCATTACGTACGCAGACAACAATCGCTACGGCAATTACGAGGCTGTGTTCTTTGATTTCCGCGGCCGATTCTCCCACGGGTTCTTCGATGCCTCGTATACGCGCTCGCAGTCCAAGGATGATGCGGGCAATTACCCCATAGCCCCAGGGCAGGTCGCTGCAGGTCTCGACCCGGGGAACTATTATGGCCCCTCTCCCTGGGATGCTCCGAACCGCTTCTCGCTCACCCTCAACTATTCGCTTCCCGGCCTGAATCACGGAAATGGATTGGTCGGTCATCTGACCGGCGGCTGGGGAGTTAGCGGCACGAGCATTTTGCAGTCCGGCTACCCGTTCACCGTAGTGAATACCAACTCGTTCATTCCCGTATGTGCCGTAAGTGCCCATTGCCCCTCGGTGAGCAATCCGATTACCGGACTCGCCGCAAATAGCGGCGACTATAACGCGGATGGAGACAGCTTGGCTTACCCGAACGCTACAAATTATTCCGAGGCGACGTCTCGTAACGCTTTCCTCAACACCGGGGTCTTTACCCCTGGTCAATTTACTCAGCCCACCCTGGGATCGGAAGGCAACGAGAAGCAGAACGCCTTCCGCCAACCCTACTTCGCGGAGACGGACGCTGCTTTCTATAAGAACAACCGAATCAAAGAAAGCATGAATCTGCAGCTTCGCTTTGAATTCTTCAACCTCTTCAACCGGCAAAACCTTGGCAACGTGGATGCGAACCCGCCGGATGCAACCTTTGGGAAGGTAACCTCAGCACAGCTCCCGCGATGGTGGGATGTCGCCATCAAGTTGACGTTCTAGCAAGTCGTTAGGAAAGAACCGTAGCTCAGGTTGAAGGATTAAGACCCGAGCTACACGCCGTCCGTGGGGAGCTTCTGCCATGCAGGCAGAAGCTCCCCTGGACGGAGATCATGTTTCCAGACCTCGCAAGTCGCTCAAAGCCTGGCCATGACGCTAATTCCCCCCCCAGACACCGCCAGGCCCCGAAAGGGAGTATGCTTAGCGTTGCCGGTGGCCGGCACGGCTCCGGCCGAGGTGGCAGTGCGAGCCAGAGCGAAACCACTTGAGCAAGTGTTTCAGTCCCTTTTATCTCCGCGGCGGAAGCGCGTGGCGGCCTCCCGCGTGCGATCGAGGGTTTTCGCTGGGTTTCTTTCCGTCGCCTTTTGGTTCTCGCTTGCCGCGCTCACTCGCGCGCAAACCAGCCCCCCTCCCACTCCGCAGTCCGTCGTGCAGGCGCTCGAGTCCCACGACAATGCGCGGGCTCTGCGCCTGGCCCAGGATTTGGCGCGCGCCCATCCCACCGACCCGCGCGCCTGGACCTTACAAGGGATGGCCTTCCAGGGCCTGGACCGGCCCCAGGAGAGCCTGGCGGCCTTCGAGCACGCGCTCCAAATCGATCCGAACAACCGCGCCGCGCTGGAGGCCGCCGCGCAGCTTGAATTCCAAGCTGGCAGCCCCAAGGCGCTGCCTTTCCTGGAGAAGCTGCTTCGCTTGAACCCCGATGACCAGACGTCCCACGCGATGATGGCGGCACTCGCCTTCAAACGAAAAGACTGCACCACCACCGTTGCGCACTACCAAGAGAGTCCTCAGGTGGTGGCGAATAATGTTCCGGCTCTCGCGCAATTCGGCGCCTGTCTGGTTCATTTGCATCGCGCTGCGGAAGCGCTTCCGGTCTTCCAGCGGATTGCTGAACTTCGGCCCCAAGATCCGGAGGCCCTCTATAGCTTCGGGCTCGCCCAGTACGGTGCGCACAACTACGCGGATGCCATTCGCACCCTGCTGCCCCTCACGGAGGATGGTCCGGAAAGGCAAAGGGCGGCGGCCTTGAATCTGATCGCGGCGGTCTACGAAGCCGATCAGCAGACGCCCCTGGCGGTCGCGGCCTTGCAGAAGGCTATCAAGCTTGCCCCAGGCGACATTGATAATTATCTTGACCTGGCCACCCTCAGCTTGGATCATGGGTCCTTCAAGGTGGGCGTCGATGTGGTCAGCGCCGGATTGCACGCCCTGCCCGATTCCGCCCCTCTCTATCTTGAGCGCGGCGTCCTCGAGGTGCAGATGGACCACTACGACGAGGCGGACGCCGATTTCCGCAAAGCCGCAGCCTTGAACCCCCTCCAGAATGACAGCTCCGTGGCGCTGGGCATCTCGCTCCTCCAGGAAAACAAACTGGACGAGTCTGTGCAGGTTGTGAAGCAGCGTCTCGCGAAGGCGCCCGACGATCCCATCCTCAACTATCTTCTCGCTGAACTCCTCATCCGCAAGGGCGTCCAACCCGGCACGCCCTCCTTTCAGGAGGCAGAGGCTGCCGCCCAGCGTGCCGTGCGCAGCAAGCCGGGTTTTGCCCTTGCCGAAGATGTCCTCACCGAGCTTTACCTGCGTTCAGGAGAGACGGGTCTTGCGGAGAGAACCTCACGTCTTGCGTTGAAGTCCGATCCCAACGATCAGTCCGCCCTTTACCACCTGATCGTCTGCCTCCGGAAGAAAGGTGATCTGACGGAATTGCCGCAGCTCGTGCAAAGGCTGGCGGAGGCCACCGCAGGGTTACGACAGCAAGAAGAGGCGCGGAACCGCTTCAAGCTGGTTGAAGAAGAGGGCGGCCGAAATCCCCAGAGCAGGGGGATTCCATGATGCCCTGCTGGCCATTGTCCCGAAGCAGGCAGCGTAGAGTCTCGCCTTCCAGAGGCTCTGCGGCTTGTGCGCGTGCGACCGTGGTAAAATCCGCTTTCACCTCCTGCTTGTGTGGCGCGAATTCGTTTTGCGCAGCATAGTAGAGCGAAGGCGTACTTAGGAGCTTTGCAATGAGAGATATCAATCATTTCCATTTCATAACCTTTTTCCTGATACTTTCAGTCTTTCCCTCTCGGGCCAATCCCCAGATGACGAGCAACACCCCAGCCGGGGAATCAAGTACGGGACAGGTAAGACTGGTCGACATCCCGCTCAAATCCGTCGAGATCCATGACGGTTTCTGGTCGCCGCGCATTGAGGTTAATCGGACGATAACCCTCGAGCACGTCTACCGCGAACTCGAACAGACGGGGTCGATTCGGAATTTTGATATTGCGTCGGGCAAAGCCAGCGGCAAGTTTGGAGGGCCCTGGTGGAGCGATTCGGACGTCTATAAGTGGATCGAGGGAGCCAGCTACAGCCTCGCCAAGCATCCCGATCCCGAGCTCGAGGCGAAGGTCGAAAGTCTGATCCAGAGGATTGCCGCAGCGCAACAAAAGGACGGATACATCGACACGTTTATCCTGGTTGTTGAACCCGATATGCGCTGGAGAAACCTCGCCTTCTTTCACGAGCTTTTCTGTGCGGGTTCGCTTTTTGAAGCCGCCGTAGCCCACTACGAAGCCACAGGAAAGCGGCCATTGCTCGACGTGGCAATCAAATATGCTGACTACATCGATTCCTACTTTGGGGAGGGAAAGCACGATGGCATTCCCGGCCACGAAGAGGTGGAACTGGCTTTGGTTAAGCTTTATCGCCTGACCCACCAACCGCGCTACCTCCGTCTGGCGGAATACTTCGTGAACAAGCGCGGTTCCAAGCCCTCGGTCTTCGAGGAGCAATACCGGCTATTGCCTTCGCCCAGAGCCGTGGAACTCCTGGGACACCAAATGGACATCAAGGGTTTCTACAAGAGGTTCTTCCTCCACGACCCGTCGGTGTTCGACACCAGGTACTCGCAAGACTACCTGCCGGTTCGACAACAGCGGGAAGCCGTCGGGCATGCCGTGCGCGCCATGTACCTCTACTCGGCGATGGCGGATCTGGCTTACGAAACGGGCGATATCAGCTTGCTTCAAGCCCTCCAAAGCCTGCACGACAGCGTCACCCTGCGGCGAATGTATGTCACGGGAGGAATTGGCCCCTCCGAGCATAATGAAGGTTTTACCGCAGATTACGACCTTCCCAACGACAATGCTTACCAGGAAACCTGCGCTTCGCAAGGCATGATTCTGTGGAATTACCGCATGCTGAAGCTGACGGGCGACAGCCGATACTCCAATGTTATGGAACTATCTCTTTATAATGCGCTCGCCGCCGGAGTCTCCTTGAGCGGAAACACGTTCTGCTATGTGACTCCGCTGGCCAACCAAGGGGACATGGCGCGACAGCCTTGGTTTGGAGTTCCCTGCTGCCCCACGACCATTGTCAGGTTCCTCCCTTCCCTGGGGAAGTACATTTACAATCAGTCATCGGACGGGTTATGGGTGAATCTCTATATTTCAAGTACGATCCATACCCGAATAGGTAACAAGGATGTCCAGCTTCAACAGGCATCGAATTATCCGTGGGATGGAAATGTAAAGTTATCGGTCAATGGCCCCGGTCCGGAAGAGTTCACTCTCCATTTGCGAATCCCTGATTGGTGCACCCAAGCGTCTGTGACAGTGAATGGCGCCGTAGTTCACCCCGTCATGTCAAAAGGATATGCGGAGATCCACCGCGCTTGGTCAAATCGGGACACCCTCGAGCTCTCGCTTCCCATGCAGGTTCAGAAACTGCGTGCCAACCCGAAGGTCCTTGAAGATCGCGGCAAGATCGCCCTGAAGCGTGGTCCCCTGATTTATTGCCTGGAACAGCCCGACATGGCTGCGCCGGTCGATCAAATGGTCATTCCAACTGAAACGAAGTTCGAACCTGAGTTTGAAGCAAATCTCCTGGGTGGAACGGTCGTGCTGAAAGGGCAGGCGATGCAGAAGCAGTCTGTGGATTGGCATGACGTTCTGTACAAGCCCATGGCAGATTCTCCCGGGCTCCTCACCCCAACCCCCATCACGGCACTTCCATATTGCCTCTGGGGTAATCGCGGTCTCGCGAAGATGACGGTCTGGATTGACTCTCAGCCCTGAGCTGCATGTTTTCCACGATCGCAGGAAAGCTGAGTATGCCGCTGGCCCGCAAGAACGGCGGGCGTCTACCCGCTTGATTTCCGCAACCATGTGCTCGCGGTCGCATTCAAGCCCCGCGCAAACGTCGTCATTCCCGTCCCGCCGTGGCGGCCGAGAAATAGATCCAGCGCCGCCGGGGACGGAGATGTGTCTGACGAAACTGGACGGGAAGGCCGCGGCCGGCGGTTTAGGGACTCACGTTTGGCAGCCCCGGCCCTGTCCCGAGCCGCTGGACCCAGGCAACGAAAAAATAGGGCGCGGGAGCTCCGCGAAGGATGTATGCTGTGGGGATGTATGCTGTGGGGCGGATGGGAGCCAAAACGGAAATGCCGGATAATAGTCCGAACTGAAGAGCTGAGTCGGCGGACCATGAGTCGTCCGGCTGGATGAGGGGGATGCCGTGAAACAATGGGGAGCCCGAAGTCTGGGCGTCTGCGTTGTGGCTGCTGCCACCGCTGTAGTTCTGGGGCGGGGCGCCGTGCAGCACGGCTCAAGCAGGGCAGGTTTGGCGTTTGCACAGCAACTGGCAAGTGCGCACGCGATGGGTTCTTCTCCATCGTCCAACCCTGACGGTCCGAAGCTGGCTGCGATTACGGTCGACTACCCAGAGGAAGGATCGATCTTCCCGCCGGAGATCACACCCCCAACATTCCTCTGGCGTGACGCTTCGAACAGCGCCTCCGTGTGGACGATCGAGGTGGCGTTCACCGACGGTTCGGCCGGGATTCGGGCGAAATCGGCGGGCGAGCGGTTGCGCATCGGCGAGATCGACCCGCGTTGTATTTCCGCAAGCAACGAGCTGCCCAAGCTGACACCCCAACAAGCCGCGGCGCGAACCTGGGTACCGGATGCAGCGGCCTGGGAGGCGATCAAGCGACACTCGACGGAGCATCCCGCCACAATCACCATCACCGGATTCCAAGACGAGCATCTGGACCACCCCGTTTCCCGCGGCGCGGTGGTGATTCAAACCTCAATGGATCCAGTGGGAGCGCCGATCTTCTACCGCGACGTGCCGTTGATACCCTCCGAACTGCAAAAGGGGGTGATCAAGCCGCTAGCCCAAGCCGATCTGCCCCTGCTCGCCTGGCGGCTGCGCAACATCGCCGAGCCCCGCAGCCGTCTGCTACTGACGGGCCTTCACACCTGCGCCAATTGCCATTCGTTTTCCCGCGACGGCAAAACCCTGGGCATGGACCTCGACGGCCCTGCCAACGACAAGGGGCTGTACGTGCTGACCTCCGTCAAGCCGGAAATGGCCATCCGCAATCAAGACGTGATCTCGTGGAGTTCCCTCCGGGATGACACGGCTTCGCCTTCGAGAATCGGTTTCATGTCACAGGTCTCGCCGGACGGCAGGTACGTCTTGACCATGTTGCGGGGGCTGGAAAAAGAACTCGCCAATAGCTACTACGTTGTGAATTTCAAGGACTACCATTTTCTCCAGGTGTTCTATCCGACGCGCGGCATTCTGGCGTGGTACGACCGCGCGACGGGCCAAAGGCGGGCCTTACCGGGCGCTGACGATCCGCGCTACGTGCAAACGGACGGCGTCTGGAGTCCGGACGGCAAATACGTGGTCTTTGCCCGGGCGGAGGCAAAGGAACCATACATCGGAGGTCAGAAGCTGCCCGGGCATGCCAACGACCCGGAGGAGACCCAAATCCAATACGACCTCTACCGGATTCCCTTCAACGACGGCAAAGGTGGCCAGCCGGTGCCGATCGCCGGCGCTTCCCAAAACGGCATGAGCAATAGCTTTCCCAAAGTCTCCCCCGATGGCCGCTGGATCGTCTTTGTGAAGTGTCGCAACGCGCAGTTGATGCGCCCCGACAGCCAGCTCTATATTGTGCCCGCGGAAGGCGGCGTGGCGCGGCGTTTGCGCTGCAATACTCCCTTGATGAACTCCTGGCACAGCTTCTCGCCCAACGGCCGTTGGCTGGTTTTCTCCTCGAAAAGCCGTTCGCCCTACACGCAGATGTTCCTGACGCACCTGGACGAGGAGGGCAACGACAGCCCGGCCATCCTGATCGACAACTCGACAGCGGCGAATCGCGCCGTGAATATTCCCGAGTTTGTGAATATCCCCCCGGACGGGATGATGAAGATCGACGTGCCCGCGGCCGAGGCGTACCGGCTTTTCGACCTTGCGTCGGAGCTGACGGCCAAGGGCCAGCTTGAAGCGGCCATCGCGGAGTGGAAGAAGGTTCTGGAGCTGGATCCTCGCAATGCCAAGGCCCACAACAACCTCGGGGTGGCGCTGGAGTGGCAAGGAAACCTCGCCGAGGGGATGACGCACTTGCAGAAGGCGATGGAGATCGATCCCGACTTCAGCGAGGCCCAGAGCAATTTCGGAATTGCGTTCTATTATCGCGAGCAGTTCCGCGCCGCCATGCAGAACTCGGATTGCGACGGCGCTACTGCTTACGGCAACAAGATTCTTGCCGTGGCGCCCGACGATGCCGAAGTCAAGAAGGCCTTCGCAGACTGCGCGCTGAAGCAAAACCGCCAGCAGATGCGGACCGCGTTACAGAAATCCGATTGGCAGGCGGCGCTTTCGTACGCCAACCAGATTCTGGCCCTGGAGCCGGGTGATGACGAAGCCCAGAAGGCCGTGAAGGATTGCACCCTGGCCGTCAGTCGCCAGGCTGTACACTAGGCCCTGCAGAAAGGGGATTGCGAATGAAACAAGTCCGCTTGCTGGACGAGCCTTTCAAGATGGAACTTGAGATCAGCCGCCCGTGGTTACATTCCCTTCCCAATGTACGTTTAGTTCTAGGGAAGCGCTTTCACTTTTCGCCTATGATCATCCCGCGGAGCGAAAATCTTTGCGCGCCACGAAGGTTTTTCTCAATTCTACTACAACTTCGGGGCCTTTCCGCAAGGTCCGCCACGGCGGGGGACCTGTGAGCCACCAACGAACTTGCTTCCGCCGGCGGCGAGGTCGGAAGAGCCGGTAGAAGCGGGCTTGTTGTCCCTTGACATTGGGAAATTGGTAGGCTAGAATACTAAATCGCGGGTGCGCAGGTCCGCGCTGCTTTATGGGAACCCTCCTTCTCCATGCTGCTCAGACACCTCAATTCATCCCCTCGGTTGTAAGAAGGTAGTTGGTATGTGGTATATGGCAGGTGGGGGAAAAAGGCCGAACCTGGGTATCAGGTGTTAGTGAAAGCGGCTGGGGGCTGAGGAAGGCAAATTCAGAATTTGGACAAGATGTCGGTTGCGGCGAGGCAAAAAACAAAAGGATTTTTCAAAAATGCACGAACCAAGCTGGAATGTCTATGAAAACAAAGGGGCGGGTTTCCACGGCTCGGCGCAAAGCGGGAATGTTGTAGAAAACAAATACACTTACGGGCTTAAGGCGGGAATGTTGTTGAAACGAAAGGTAGTTGGTAGGTGGAAGTCGGTATGTGGTAGGCCGTAGGTGGTAGGTGGGGAAGAAAGCCTGGACATCGGTTCCAGGTGCAAGTGAAAGCGGCTAGGAGCTGGGGAAGAACAGAAGGCAGTAGGCAGCAGGCGGTCGGCACAATGGAAGGGGCAATGCAAAATCTAAAATCCAAAATTGCCCCAGCCCCCAGCCCCATCTTTTGGGCTGATAGCTGATAGCTGACGGCTGAAGGCTGGCGACTGACCCGCCGCGGCGGGAGAACTGATGACTGATGACTGACCTGAATTGCGGGAATAGGTTATATTCAGGAAGGATGGAGTCGTAGGGGACCATGAGCCAAGTGGACGAGGTACGGGCGGCGGCGGATATCGTCAAGGTGGTGGGCGATTACGTCAAGCTGCGCAAGGCCGGCGCGAACTACATGGGCCTTTGCCCGTTCCACCAGGAGAAGACGCCTTCGTTCGCGGTTCACCCGGCGAAGCAGATTTTCCATTGCTTCGGCTGCGGGGTGGGCGGCGACGTCTTCAAGTTCGTGATGATGATGGACAACCTCACGTTCCCCGAGGCGCTGCGCCGGCTGGCGGAGAAAGTGGGCGTCACGCTCTCGGATACTTTCGGCGACGCGACCTACGACGCCAATGCGCGCGTGCGCACGGCGCTTTACAAAATGCACGAGGCCGTGGCCAAGTTCTTTGCCAGTCAACTCAGCGGTACAACGGAAGGCCGCTTGGCGCGGGCGTACCTTGAAGACCGGGGGCTTACGGACGAGGTGGTGGGCCGTTTCCGGTTGGGATATGCGCCCGCCGATGGCCAAGCTCTGACCCGGCAGCTCAGCGGGGCCGGATACGAGTCCGAATTGCTCGAGAAGAGCGGGCTGGTGGTGCGCGACGCAGAGAGGGACCGCCACTACGACCGCTTCCGGCGGCGCATCATTTTTCCTATCGCCAACGACAGTGGAAAAATCGTGGCTTTCGCGGGACGGGCGTTGGGGGACGAGCAGCCCAAGTATCTGAATTCGCCCGAAACTCCTATTTACACCAAGGGGCGCGTGCTTTACCACCTGGATCGGGCCGCGCAAGCCATCCGCAAGCTCGATTACACCATTCTGGTTGAGGGCTATATGGATTGCATTGCAGTGGCCTCAAGCGGAATCGAGAACGTTGCGGCTTCCTGCGGGACGAGCCTGACGGAGAGTCAGATTCGCTTGCTGGCACGTTACTCACGCCGCGTGGTGGTGAACTACGATCCGGACTCGGCAGGAGTGGCGGCCACGGAACGCTCCCTGACATTGCTGCTCGAGGAGGGCTTCGAAGCGAAAGTGCTGGCGCTGCCAGGAGGGCTCGATCCCGACTCTTTCGTTCGGAAGCAAGGCGCCGGCGTCTACCGTGAGCTTCTCGCGGCAGCGCCGAGCTACCTTGACTATCTGACTGAGCGCGCAGTGGCCAAGCATAACCTTAGCACGCCGGAAGGGAAGGTGGCGGCGGCCAATGCCGTCATGCCCTATCTTGGCCGGGTTCCCAACCCCATGCTGCGGGCGGAGCTGGCAAGTCGGCTTGCCGAACGATTGCGCCTGGACGAGCGCCTGCTGCGCGAGGAGCTTCGGCGCGCGGCGGGCGACCGGCGCCAGGTTGAGGTCAAGCAGGACGTGGCGGCTACGGCAAGCCCCGCAGAGAAGCAATTGCTTCGCGTATTCCTGGAGCACGAGGACTTGGCCGATGAGTTTCTTCCTGACCTCGTGGAAGGCCGAGATTGCGAGGGGCTCATAACCGCACCAATCTTTGGACGCATGCTCGAGATGCGCCGGCGGGGAGAAAGCATTCAGCCTGCTAATCTTGGCGAGATGCTAATTGCAGAGGAGCGGCGATTGCTTTATGAATCTGTTTTTTGGGCCTGCGATTTGAGCCGTGAACAGACCCTTTTTTCTTGTCAGGAGCTGAGGGAAAGAAGGTTGGGGCGCGAGAGCGCGAGACTGAAAGGAGCCATCAATCTGGCGGAACGTGAGAAGGACCCCGCCAAGTTGGCAGAACTTCTCGAGACCAAGTCTAAATTGGACAAGCAGTTGAGAGCTGCTGGCGGGCACGAAAAAAACTCCTCCCGCACGCAAACGAAATAGTGTATATTACATCTAATGCAATGGAGCCGGAGAAGTTTGACGGCTTGGCATAATGATGATTCAGTTGTGCTGAAGGCGGCACCGCCGGAACCGGGGTGGAGTGTCGCCATATCTTTTTTGGTATCGAACTAATCCTTCTTCTCCCACAAGGGGGCCGTTGCTTTGGCGTTCGACGACAAGTTTGATCAAGTCAGCAAGCTCATTTCATTGGGAAAGGAGAAGGGCTACCTCCTCTATGATGAGGTCAACGACCTTCTCCCCTCCGACGTTCATTCCGCGGAAGATCTCGACGACCTTCTCTCCATGTTTGACAACGCCGGCATCGAGGTGTTGGATTCTCCCAAAGTCAAATCGGCCGAAAGCCTGGGGCTGGAAAAGGTCGATGAGCTCAAAGGGGACGAGAATGCGGAGGACGTTGAACTCGATTTGACGCCGGGCGCATTGGACAAGACCAACGACCCGGTGCGCATGTATCTCCGCGAGATGGGAACCGTCCCGCTCCTCACCCGCGAAGGCGAGGTTGAGATTGCCAAACGCATCGAGCGCGGGCAGCTCAACGTGCTGAAAACGCTTTCGCGCTCGTCCATTGTTATCCAGGCGCTTTTCGCCCTGCGTGAAGAACTGACGAACGGCGACAAGACCATCAAGGAAGTGGTGGTCTTTGATGACGACGAGCTCACGGAAGAAAAAGTTTCCGAGCGGACCAGGGACGTCATTGAGTGCATTGGTGAGATCGAGCGGCTTTATAAGAAGCTGATGCAACTTCGGGCCAAGCGGGACTCCATCCCCCGCACCCGGCGGCCCAGGGACTTCCGCCGCTATAGCTGGGCTGTGGCCCGCCACCGCATCCTGATCTCGGTGCTCTTCCGCTCCGTCCAGTTCACCCATACCGAGCGGAAGGTGCTGATCGAAAAAATCCGGCAGGCCATCGAAGAGTTGAGGCCGCTGGAGCGCGAGCTGAACAAGACGGAAAAGAAAGTGGAGGGCTCGCGGACCAATGGCAACAAGGATCTGAGAAGAGACCTCCGGCAGCTCCGCCAGCGCTTGACGGATTTCGAGGAGCGGACGCAGTCTTCCGCCGTGGAACTTCGCCGGAGCTGCCAGAACATCATCAGCGGCGAGGAGCAGGCGGAAGCGGCCAAGCGCGACCTGATCGAGGCCAACCTGCGGCTGGTGGTTTCCATCGCCAAGAAGTACACCAATCGAGGTCTTCAATTTCTGGATCTCATTCAAGAAGGTAATATCGGATTGATGAAGGCGGTGGACAAGTTCGAGTACCGGCGCGGCTATAAGTTCTCCACTTACGCCACCTGGTGGATCCGCCAGGCCATTACCCGGGCGATTGCGGACCAGGCGCGCACCATCCGCATTCCCGTGCACATGATCGAGACCATCAACAAGCTGATCCGCACCTCCCGCCTCCTGGTGCAGGAATACGGGCGCGAGCCGACCTCGGAAGAGATCGCCAAGCGCATGGAAATTCCCGTGGTCAAGGTGCGCAAGGTGTTGAAGATCGCCCAGGAGCCGATCTCGCTCGAGACCCCCATCGGAGAAGAGGAAGATTCCCACCTGGGCGACTTCATCGAAGACCGGGGCGTGATCTCCCCTGCCGAGGCCGTCATTAATATCAACCTCAAAGAGCAGACCGAGTCGGTGCTCAAGACGCTGACGCCGCGCGAGGAGAAGGTAATCAAGATGCGGTTCGGCCTCGACGATGGCAGCGAGCACACGCTGGAGGAAGTCGGCCAGAGTTTTGCCGTGACCCGGGAACGCATCCGGCAAATTGAGGCCAAAGCCCTGCGGAAGCTGCGCCATCCCTCGCGCAGCCGGAAGCTGCGCGCCTTCCTGGATGCCGCCGCGGTGCGCGAATAGCACCGGGCTTCGTGGTTGCAACGCCGGTCAGCCCTTCCCCGCGGGGCGCGGGCAGATCGAACCGGGGGTTCTGGAGCATTCCAGTTCACACCCCATAGCATCCATCCATGAAACTTTGCCCCTATTGCGGATATTCCAACTTCGACAACGCCACCCAGTGTCGCAAGTGCGACGGGCCTTTCGTCAGCCGGCCCCCAACTCCCGTCTTTCAGAAGTCCTATTGGATTGGGCCTGAAAAAGCGCGCGTGATTAGGAACAAGGCGCTGGCGGTTGTGGTGCTGGGTTTGCTGGTCAAGGTGTACTGGGGCGGATACGGACCGTGGCCGGTGATCGATTACCCTCCTTGGGTCCAGGTCCGTCCGTGGCTCGAGCCCCTGCTTCTTTACGGCGGCGCGGTTGGGTACCTTGCGGGATGGATGCTCAGCCGTGTCTAGGCAGTAGCCGCAAGTGTCTTCATCGCTTGTAGCGTGTTGTCTGCTCGACCGCGACTTGATATTATACTTTGCGTTCATGCTAGTTCGACTCGGGCGTACGCCGAGGTCTTTCCCTGTATCGCCGGCGGGGGTGACCGCTGCCGGCGTTCAGGCTGTCTTTTCCGATTGCGAGATTGTTCAGTATCTCAGTTAAAAAGGGGGACGTGGTTATGGGTGATGTTATTGTGAAGCCTGCGGATGCGGATACTCCGGCGCAATCCTTCCCGGAGCGACTGATGGGTATCTTTATCTCGCCGGGGGAGACTTTAGCGGATGTGGCGCGCAAGCCGGATTTCGTGGCGCCATTGATAGCCCTCGTGCTTGGGGCGATCGCTGTCACAGAAACCATGCTTTGGAAGATCGGCATGGAGCGCATCGCACGTATGTCGATCGAACAGAGCAGCCGGGCTTCCAGCATGAGTCCCGAGCAAATCGACCAGGCGGTGCGCCAATACGCGAGGATTGGAGCAATTTTCGCGCACATCGTCGCATTTGTGGGGGTGCCGATTTTTCTGTTAGTCCTTGCCGGTTTGGGACTTCTCATAGTGAACTTGATTTTTGGAGCGAAGGCGAAGTTCAAGACAGTCTTTTCCTTGATTTGCTATGCGAATCTCGTCACGCTTTTAAAGTCGCTGATGGCGCTGGCGCTGATATTCTTTGGCGATCCCGACCATTTTAACTCCCAGAATCCCGTCCCCGACAACGTGGGTTTTTTCCTCAACCCCACCCAGGTTTCAAAACCCCTCTACGCGGTGGCTTCTTCCCCCGATATTTTCACCATCTGGATGCTGATTCTGGTTGCTGTGGGTCTGACGGAGGGCACAGGACGCAAGGTCAAACCCTTATCGATCTTCCTGGTTTACGCGGGTATTTGGGTGATTTGGATTCTGGTGAAGGCTGGTCTGTCATTAATCGGGTAATCCGACTCCAGAGGGAGTGGGCAGTTGCCAAGGGAGAGAAGGACGAAGCCAATTCATAATCGCCCAATCTCTATCCCTCCCCAACGACCACCCACTACCTATCGCCCACCGATAATTCATGGGATTGCGATTTGAGATTGTAGCGGAGGATGCGACAACAGCAGCACGCGCCGGCCTTCTCCACACGCCACACGGGATTGTGGAGACGCCGGTCTTCATGCCGGTAGGGACAGCAGGCACAGTCAAGGGGATGACGCAGGCGCAACTGGAAGAGTTGGGAGTGCAGATTCTTCTGGCCAATACCTATCATCTCTACCTGCGTCCTGGTCACGAGATTATCCGGGAAATGGGAGGACTGCACCGCTTCATGGGGTGGCCTCACGCGATCCTCACGGACAGCGGGGGGTTCCAGGTAATGAGCCTGAAATCTCTTGGCCGTGTTACTGAGGACGGAGTCTGGTTCAAATCCCACCTGGATGGTTCTTCGCACTTCCTTTCTCCCGAGCGAGCCGTAGAGGTCCAGCTTGCGTTGGGAGCGGACATTATCATGACGCTCGACGAATGCGTCGAGTATCCCTCCAGCCACGAAGCTATTCATCGCGCCGTCAAGTTGACGGGGCGATGGGCGGGCCGGGCCAAACGCTACTACGATGAAAAGCTGTCAGCCATCAGCTTTCAGCCGTCAGCGAGCGAAGCGCAGGCCAGCAAGGAATCGGCAACGGGCAATCAACAATCGGCAATTCCCGCCGAAGACCATGGGGGTAGGGATTGGGGATTAGGGACTGGGGGAAAGCCCTCAGCCATCAGCTCTCAGCCGTCAGCGAGCGAAACGCAGGCCAGCGAGCAATCGGCAATCGCCAATCATCAATCGCCAATTCCAGCCCCCAGCCCCCAGCCCCCAGCCCCGGCGTTGTTTGGCATCGTGCAAGGTGGTGTTGATAGGGATCTGCGACGCGAAAGTGCCGAGGGCCTGCTGGAATTGGATTTCGAAGGCTACGCCGTGGGCGGGCTCTCGGTGGGTGAACCGAAGGGGGAAATGTATGAAGTCGTCCAATACACCGCCAAACTGTTGCCCCGCAACCGCCCGCGCTATTTGATGGGAGTCGGGACACCCGAGGACTTAGTGGAATGTGTGGCGCGTGGAATCGACATGTTCGATTGCGTCATGCCCACTCGGAATGCGCGCAACGGCTGTGTGTTCACTTCGCAGGGTAAGGTGGTAATCAAGAATACGAAGTACGCGCGGGATGAATCGCCGCTTGATCCGGCTTGTGATTGTCCGGTCTGCGGGCGCTATTCTCGAAGTTACATTCGCCACTTGTTGGTTGCGGGGGAGATGCTGGGGGCCATTTTGACCACCCAGCATAACCTCCACTTTTACATTGACAGGATGCGCAAAATCAGGCAGTCTTTGTTGTTTGGAGCGTTCGCGGAATTTCATTCTAGGGTGCGCGCGGAACCTTAGGCGCGCGAACCATCCCTGAGACGAATCCGGAAAGCCCGAACCCCGCTAATCATGTTCCTCGCTGGCGGGGTGTCATATTCTAAAATCCTTAGCTCATCGGCTCGACCTTGATCGAGTGCACTTTCGCGAAATCATTTCTTTTGGCGGCAGACCCGGGTGGGGGTGGGGCGCTAAGCCAGTTCCTTCTCCTTTTTGCGCCCCTGTTCGCGATTTGGTATTTCCTGGTCATCCGGCCTCAACAGCAACAGCGGCGCAAGACTCAAGAGATGCTCCGCAATCTCAAGACCGGTGACCGCGTGGTGACGAGCGGCGGGATTCACGGAACGATTATTTCTTTCAGGAATGGTGTCGTCCAGCTCCAGATTGCCAGTCAAGTTAAGGTTGATGTGACGCGGTCAGCGATCACAGGCATCGTGACGGAAGAGACGAGCGGAGAGGGGAAGCAGGACCCAGCAGCCGGCAAGCAGAAGAAGTGATGACGGTTCTGGCCGGCGGAGCGCCCTGCCAAGGCCGTAAGGATGGGACTCAAGCGGGTTGCTGAACGACCTTTGTGATCGTTGTCATTCCGAGCGAAGCGAGGAATCTCGCTCCGGAAACAAACGCCCTGCGAGATTCCTCTCCGTCAGCTGACGGATCGGAATGACAGGCTACACGGGTTTCTCAGCTTCCTGCTGGGGGGAATGAAGAAAGTCAAGCCATGGAAATGAAGATCAAAAGCCGGGCGATTTTTATAGGCATTGTGATGGTGGTTTGCCTCCTGGGGATAATTGGCTTTCCGAAGAACTTCCAGGAATTGAAAGAGAACGTCCGCAGTCGCATACGCATGGGCCTTGACCTGAAGGGCGGCACCCACTTGGTGTTGCTGGTCAACGTGGAAGATGCTGTGAACATCACCGCCGACCAAGTCCTGGAGAGGCTGAGAGACGAGCTGAAGGCAAAAAACATTCCCTACGCAGACGTTCAGAAAGCCGATGACACACAAGTTCAGCCTCCCAAACACCGGATTGTCGTCAAGGGCGTTCCCCAGGAAAAGGCCGGCGATTTGCAGACCTTGTCGAGCGAACAATTCTCGGACTGGGAACTCTCCCGCATGCCAGGGGATGCCACGAGCTGGATGCTGGCCCTCAAGACCACCGCTGCGGCAAACACTCGAAACCAGGCTCTACTCCAGGCCATGAGCACCATCCGCAACCGGGTGGACCAGTTGGGCGTCACAGAGCCAACCATTGCCGAGTACGGGCAGGGGGACTATGAACTGGTCGTCCAACTTCCCGGGGTCGATGACCCGACGCGCGTCAAGGACATTATTCAATCCACGGCGCTTCTGGAGTTGAAAATAGTTCAGGATGGACCTATGTCGAGTCGCGAGTCGGCGTTGGCGGCCCACGGCGGAGTACTTCCCCCAGATACGCAATTGTTGCCTGGACCCACGGGACAGAACGGCGAGACTTGGTACCTGGTCAATCGCGTGGCGGCGGTTACCGGGCGGGACTTGAGTGGCGCTGAACCCTCTCACGATGTCAATGGGCGTCCCAGCGTAAATTTCACTCTTGCGCGCGATGGTGCGGCAAGGTTTGGGCGGGTGACGGGCGCCAACGTGGGCAAGCAACTGGCCATCGTCCTCGACAATCGGGTTTATGACGCGCCGGTTATCCAGAGCCAGATTAGTGACCGCGGCGAAATCACAGGTCCCTTTACCCCGCAAAAGGTGCAGGACTTGGCTCTGGTACTGCGCTCCGGCGCATTGCCGGCGTCCATCAAGTACCTTTCTGAGGAGATTGTCGGTCCTTCATTGGGGGCGGACTCGATTCGCCACGGCGTCGTCGCTTGCATTGTGGGCTTTGTGGCGGTGATGGCATTCATGCTTGTTTACTATCGCGGAGCGGGCATTAACGCGGACTTGGCGCTCATCTTGAATCTGATTATCCTGATCGCGGCGCTGGGCTACTTTGGCGCCGTTTTGACCTTGCCAGGCATCGCAGGAGTCATCCTGACGGTTGGTATGGGGGTTGACTCCAATGTGCTGATTTTTGAGCGCATACGAGAGGAATTAAGGTTGGGCAAGGCTGTGGGAGCGGCGGTTGCCGGCGGCTTTGAGCATGCATTTGTGACCATCATTGATACGCACGTAACGACTATTGTCTCTGCGGCCATTCTCTTCACCTTCGGAACTGGTCCGATACGTGGTTTTGCGGTCACCTTAACCATCGGTTTACTGGCCAACCTTTTCACTTCCGTTTTTGTGTCCCGTGTGATATTTGATTATGTCCTTTCAAGGCGGGAGAAAGGTGCGGAACTCAGCATCTAGCGGAAATTAGGGGAACTTCAGGTTGTCGTTCGGTGTCAAAGAGATTAGCGAGGTGCGGGATTAGGCCATGGAGTTTTTTCACGAACCAAAGATTGACTGGATGGGGATAAAGTGGTACTTCATCGCCTTGTCCCTCGCCCTGGCCGCTATCGGATTGATTTCCATGGCGGTTAAGCGGGGCCTTGCTTACGGGATTGACTTCCGGGGTGGAACCGTGGTCAATGTGAAGTTTTCCAAGGCGCCAAACCTGGATGCCATCCGCAGTGAGCTTGACCGGCAGAATCTGCGAGGCGCCACGATTCAGAGATACGGTGTACCCAGCGACCACGAAGTCATTATTGGGCTGGATCTGAAGACTACCACCTCAAGCGAAGCCCTGGATCAAGGGAAGCGGGCAATTGTGACCACCTTGTCCGGCTTGTTCGGGCAGGGGCAGGCGGGCAAGCTGGATTTCAATAACTCCAGTCCCCAAACAGTCTCCGACCACTTGGTGGCTGCCGATCCTCTGGGACTTTCTTCGCAGGGTTTCGACACCGCTACCAAGACTTACCGGGATTTGGCGGATGCAGTTATCAATTTCAGGAACTCCTCACCGAGAAGTGGGCTTATTTCAGACTTCCAGGAATTGAGTTCGGTCCCGGGTGTCAACGCGGGAGTGATCGCGACACTCAGAAATGACTTCTACCTTTCCAGCTTTGCCGTCAAGAACACACAGATCGTTGGACCCAAGGTGGGGAAGGACCTCCGCCGGCAGGCTGTCTACGTCACGCTGGCGGGACTGGGCGCCATGCTGGTTTACATCTGGTTCCGTTTTGAGCTATCGTACGGCGTCGCCGCGGTGGTCGCTACTTTTCATGATGTCACTATTACCTTGGGGTTTTTCTCTTTGCTCAATAAGGAAATCAGCTTGACGGTGATTGCGGCCTTGCTGACGCTGGTTGGCTATTCCATGAACGACACGATTGTGGTCTTTGATCGTATCAGGGAAAACGTCCGACTCAACAAGCGGGAAAACTTTGTTGACCTGATAAACCGCAGCATCAACCAGACTCTGAGCCGGACGATTCTGACCTCGGGTTTGACCTTCCTGGCAGTGCTCTCTTTGTTCCTGTTCGGAGGGGAGGTCATCCACGGTTTCTCCTTTGCGTTGGTCGTGGGAGTAATTATTGGGACTTACTCTTCGATTTTCATTGCTAGTCCCATTTTGGTCTTCTTTCAGAAAAGATTGCCCGGAAGTGCGGTGATGGCGAGGCCCAAGAGTTACGCCCGCGAGGCTGTACCGGCTCGTCGGTAGTTATCATTGATTTGTTGCCAGGGTCATCCTCCCTGGCCGTCTTAAGAATTCTAGGAGGCGCTAGCCATGTTCGATGAGAGTCTACTTGAATCTTCCCCATCCCGCGCCCCAGTTCTCAAGGGCAGGCACTGGCTCCTTTCACTCGCGCTCGGCTTGGTAGTCTTTCTCACTATATTTTTCGGCTTGCCTATGGTGTCATTTGGAACTGAAACCAAAGTGGTTACCGCGCAAGCCACCATCCTTGGCGTGCTGACTGCGGGTTACGTGCTCATGTTGTGTTACGTGTGGGCGGATGCGCGCCATCTGAAGCTCAGTGCGCCAGTTTGGTTCATCATCGTGTTCCTTTTCAACGTGGTTGGTTTCATCGTGTACTTGATCTACTCCGCGATAAAGACCGACAATTGGAAGCGAGCGACACTGCCGATCGCATACATCTGTGAGGGCATCCTCGTCGGCTTATTCGTGCTGGTCCCCTTGATCTACACCGAGGCTCTGCCGTCGGCTCAATTGATGACCTTTTTGGCAGCGCCTCCGCCTCCCCCGCCACCTCCACCCCCGCCTGCTGCTGCACCCCCGCCTAGAATCGTCAGGCGGGTGACTGTGCAGGACATCATGAAAGCGCCCACCGTCATTCCCAAGACAATCGCAAGGCCTGACGCGGCTCCGGCACCGGCCAGCGCCGTGGGAGTGGTAGGGGGCATACCGGGAGGTGTGTCAGGCGGTCAGTTCGGAGGTGTGCTGGGCTCAGTTCTCGGCGGCGTGCTATCCACTGCTTCTGCTCCTCCCCCGCCACCCCCACCGAAGGCAGCCACCCCGAAACGCATCCGCGTGGGTGGTCAGGTGGAAGGTGCGAAACTCATCTATCAACCCAAACCTGAATATCCCCCGCTGGCGAAAATGGCCCGCATCCAGGGGACAGTGCGCTTGGAGGCCATCATCAGTAAGGACGGTACGATCCAGGATTTGAAAGTTGTTAGCGGGCACCCGTTGCTGGTGAAATCAGCCTTGGAGGCTGTGCAGCGCTGGCGCTACCAGCCCACCTTGCTGAACGGGGAACCGGTCGAGGTGGTAACCGAGGTGGACGTGAACTTCACCTTGGCTGAATAGTTTGTTGGATAGGAAAATCTTCCAGGAGGATACAAAACATCATGTTAGGCGTGAAACTCTTTACCCTGAGTTTGTGGTTTTTCCAGGAAGGCGAGGCGCAGACGGGATTCGATTTCGTGACCATGTGGCGTTCGATGGCTTGGCCGGCCCGGTCGGTGGTCATAGTGCTGTTCATCATGTCGTGTTGGTCGATCGGGGTCATGATTGACCGCTATATCGCCTACAACGCGGCTCGCAAGCAATCCAGGCTTTTTGCTCCCGCCGTGGCAGGTGCTTTGAAGGACGGCAAGATTGATGAGGCCATCTCCATTGCGGAACAGAATAAGCGGAGCCACCTGGCCAAAGTGGTGACGGCTGGTCTGCAAGAGTTCCAGGCTCATCAGGTTTCCGCAGAAATATCCGGTGAGACAATCGAGGCTTCCAAGCGAGCCCTGGAGCGGGCTTCGGCCATCGTGCATGCCGAGCTCAAGCGCGGCGTCTCCTCCCTTGCCACCACCGGCTCCACGGCGCCCTTTGTCGGCCTGTTCGGAACGGTGCTCGGCATCATCAACGCGTTCAGAGGAATTGCGGGCGCGAAGTCCACAGGTCTAGCCGCTGTGGCGGGCGGCATTTCCGAAGCCTTGGTGACCACCGCGGCCGGTCTGTTTGTGGCCGTGCCTGCGGTGTGGGCTTACAATTACTTCACCGGAAAAATCGAGTCTTTCGACGTGGAAATGGACAACTCCTCGTCCGAGTTGATTGACTACTTTATCAAGAGATCGTCGCGGGGGAAGAAATAAATGGCCTTCAAAGCGCAAGCGCCTGGAGCTGTCTCAGACATCAATGTGACCCCGCTGGTCGACGTGATGCTGGTACTGCTGATCATCTTTATGGTGATCACCCCCATGTTGCAGAAGGGGGTCAGCGTCGACATGGCTCGTGTCAACAACCCACATCCCATGCAGGCCGCGGAGAAGGAAGACGCTACGCTCCTTGCAATCACCCGGGATGGTAGGATCTATCTGGGGCCGGACGTGATCAGCCTGGACAAGATTACCGCCCAGGTCAAAGACCGGGTCGCGGACAAGCTCGACAAGACCGTTTACGTCAAGAGCGATGCCCGGGCCAAGTATGGAGATGTTGTCTCCGTCGTGGACGCGGTGCGGGCGGCAGGGGTGGATTCACTTGGATTATTGACTGAAAAGGTCCAGGCTCGAAATCTGGCTGCTGCTGCCGCCGCCGCCGCTGCTGAGACTCAGTAACGTCGGATCGGTTTGTCAAAGTACAAGGAGGGTACCACTATGGCTATGGCCGTAGGGGGAAGCAAGAAAGGTCCCATGGTGGACATGAATGTGACCCCGTTGATTGACGTCTTACTGGTGTTGCTGATCATCTTTATGGTGATCACGCCCTTGACGCCGAAGGGCTTGGACGCACTTGTGCCTCAACCAAGCCCCAAGGACGCAAAGGTCGATGAAGGTATCCTGTCCCGAACCATTGTGGTGTCTATGGATGCGACCCATCATGTAAAGATCAATCAGGAGCCAATCGACATCCGCATGCTCGGTTCGCGCCTCGAGGACATTTTCAAGACACGCAGCGACCGGGTGATGTTCGTGAAAGGCGATCCAACGCTGCAGTTTGGAGATGTCGCAGAGCTTATTGACATTGCCAAGGGCGCCGGTCTCGATAAGATCGGCCTCGTTACCAAGGCCTTGGAAGAAGGCCAATAGTCCCCCACTTATGCTCACATCGAGGGAGGAATTCCAATGAAGGTGTATAAGCTTGCCCTGCTGGGGGCTTTGTTGCTTTTGCTGGCTATCACCAGCGGATGCACTAGACTAAGGGCGCGAGACCAGCTCAACAAGGGCGTTGCGGCGTACCGCAACGCGCAGTTCCAAATCGCCGTCATGCATTTTAAGAACGCGGTAGCCTTGGACCCCACCCTATTGAATGCCAGGCTGTACCTCGCTACTGCCTATGTCCAACAGTACATTCCTGGCGGAGAAACTCCGGATAACCTTAAGTTCGCTCAACAGGCGATCGATGCTTTTGACGACGTCCTGAAGATGGATCCCAAGAACGTCACAGCCATCGCCAGCGCTGCTCAGATGTACTACAACATGAAGAAGTTTGATAAGGCGCAGGAGTATCAGCGGCGATGGCTGCAAGTTGAGCCCAATAATCCTGACCCTTACTATTGGATCGCCGTGCTTGATTGGGCCATCTGTTATCCTCGTACGCAGCAGATGAGGAAGGATCTGAAGATCGAATTCCCGAAGGATCCTAAGGACCCCGGCAGCTTGCCGCCTTTTCCTGAAAAGGCCCGCGCTCGGTTGGAAGAAGAAAATGGTCCGCTCATCAAGGAAGGGCTGGAGCTTCTGGAGAAGGCCATTCAGCTTAAGCCGGACGACTTCAATACGATGGCTTACTTGAACCTGACGTATCGGCAAAAAGCTGATTTGGAGCCTACTTCTGCTGCGCGCGAAGCTGACCTGAAACAGGCTGAAGACTGGGTCAACAAAGCTGTAGCCCTCAAGAAGGCAGGACTAGAGGGCGCCGGCACGACTCCGTAAGCTGTTCCTTGATTGTTGTCGAATTGCGAACCCCGCCCTGAGCGAGGGGCGGGGGTGTATTCACCCGGCCTCGGAAGGACGAGGTCGCCTGCTAATCTCTTCCCACGATAACCACGCCAACGCTCTTCCGCAATGCCAAGGGCCCAAGAGATAAGACTCTCCACGGGGGCCTCTGTCTACACGGCGAACAGGGAACGCGACAACTGCCGTGCCGGGTTAGTTCCCTCCGAGCGGGTTGGCATGCGTCGCCTCGGCGGCCCGGAAGGCGGCTAGATTATTCGCGTCGATTACGGCCGTCCCAGTATCCACGCGAGCGGGCAGGGGCGAAGCCGGTGCAGTCTGCCAGTCTTTGAACTCGTGGACGATGTTGTGATGCAGGTCATCCAGGAAACGCAACCCGTAGAAAGCCATGGTGTAGGGTTTCTGGGAGACCGTAGCAGCTATGACGCCTCGGGCGATGAAGTCGAGCGTCTCGGGAGTCTTATCCATCGCCACGATCGGGATCTTGCCGTCCAGGTTCAACCTGTGGAGCGCTTCCGCCGCGCCCGGGCCGCCCGAGGCTTCCACGCACACCATGCCATCGATCTTTTCCTTCGCGTCGATAAGGGCGGAAATCTGGTCATTGGCGGAGCGCGGGTCGCCTTTGTCATCCAGGGTGCGACCGATTTTGATCTTCGGATACTTCCTAAACGCCTCGGTGACTCCGCGGACGCGCTCGTCCAGGTTGAGCTGTCCTGGTATAGTGATCACGATCACCTGACCATCGCCGTGGACCAACTCGGCAATTCGCTTCCCGCTGATGAGCCCGGCCTGATAATTATCCGTACCGATGAATAAGATGCGGCGCGACTCCGGTGCATCCGAATCTACGCAGACGACCGGTATTCCTGACTTTACCGCAGCGTCGATCGCATCCTTGAAAAGCTCCGGCCTGGCGGGCGAGACCGCTATACCGGAAGGATGTTTTTCCACTGCCTTTTGAAAAGCCTCAAGTTCGTCTTGCGGAGAGTATGTGTCCGGCCCGGTAAACTCGGCCTTCACCCCGATTCCGCGGGCTGCACCCATAAATCCCGCTTTGGCTTCCTGCCAATAAGGGAGACTCGTATTCGCGGCTACAAAGATATACCGTTCGGTTTCCTCATGAAAAGGCTTCTGACACGAGCTGAAGATTCCAACTGATAGAAGCAGCGCAATGGATAAGAGCTTCCATGTGGTTTGTTTCATATACCCTCCTTTGCTCCGCCCCCTGTGGGCGACTCACACTGGCTTTTGGCAGGCCTGCTTCGACCCTTCCTCTAAAGATTCATGAAGCCTACCACAAAACCAGGGTCACCGGAAAGGGTGCTTGTGCTTTGACGTGAAATGCTTGAACCAGCGTCGCCGCCTGCCCTAGAATGCTAATTGGAGCCATGCTTCACTTTGAGGACATCGCCGGAAAGGTCCAGGCTTATCGTCCCGGGGAGGACCTGTCGCCGCTGCGCAGGGCCTATGACTTCTGCGCCATCCGCCATTCCGAGCAGAAGCGCCTCTCCGGTGAACCCTTCATCTCTCATCCGCTCGAGGTCGTCCAGATCCTGGCGGAGATGAAGCTGGACCTGGTGTGTCTGATCGCGGGTATGCTGCACGACGTGGTGGAAGATACGGGCACGACGAGCGGAGCGATCGAACGCGAGTTCGGTCCTGAAGTGGCGCGTATCGTGGATGGAGTGACAAAGATCGGCCGCATCAGGTTCATGAGCCGAGAGGAGCAGCAGGCCGAGAGCTTCCGCAAGATGGTCCTCGCCATGGTGGACGACATCCGGGTGGTGCTGGTGAAGCTCGCCGACCGGCTCCATAACATGCGCACCCTCGAGTACCTGCCTCCCGACAGGCAGGAACGCGTGGCCCGGGAAACGCTCGAGATCTATGCGCCCATCGCCCACCGCTTGGGAATGGGAAAGGTCCGAGGCGAATTGGAAGACCTGGCGTTCAAGTTTCTCGAACCCGAGTCCTATCTCGAGGTCAAGAGGGCCGTCGAAAGCCGCCGCAAGGTGAGCGAGGATTTTCTTGCCAAAGTGCGCGACCAAGTGGATGCAAAGATGAAGGAGCATACCATCCCCGCGCGCATTGAAGGCCGAATCAAACGCTTGTACAGCATTTGGCAAAAGCTTTTGCGGCAGCATGTCCCCATGGAGCAGGTTTACGACCTCCTGGCCATCCGGATTATCACGGACAGTGTGCCGAACTGCTATGCTGCCCTGGGAGTCATTCACAATACTTGGCGGCCCGTACCGGGCCGCATCAAGGACTACATCGCCATCCCCAGGCCCAATCTCTATCAGTCTTTGCACACCTCAGTAATTGGTCCTCATGGCCAGCCGTTCGAGGTCCAGATTCGTACCGAGGAGATGCACCGGATCGCCGAGGAAGGCATTGCCGCCCACTGGAAATACAAGGACGGCAGCCCCCTCGCGCCGCAGGATGAGGAGCGCTTTGCGTGGCTGCGGCACCTGGTGGAATGGCAGCAGGAAATGGGCGACCCGGGCGAGTTCCTTTCCACCCTGAAGATCGATCTTTACCCGGAAGAGGTTTATACATTTACTCCCAAGGGTAAGGTGATCGTGTTGCCCCGTGAGGCGACACCCATCGACTTCGCTTACGCCATCCATAGCGAGGTCGGCCACCATTGCGTGGGTGCAAAGGTCAATGGCCGCATCGTTCCCCTCAAGTACAAATTACGCAACGGCGATATTGTCGAAATTGTGACCCAGGCGCATCACACCCCCAGCCGCGACTGGCTTGCTCTAGTCAAGACCTCGCGCGCGCGCAACAAGATCAAGCACTGGGTCAATGTCGCGCAAAGGGGGCAGGCCGTGGAAATCGGCAAGCGGTTGCTGGAGAAGGAGGCGCGCAAATACGACGTAACGCTGAAAAAGATTGAGGCGGAAGACTACCTGCGGGTGGCGCGGGATAACGGCTGCACGCAGGTGGATGACCTGCACGCGGGGATCGGATATGGAAAGTTCTCCGCGCGCCAAGTGCTCGCCAAGCTTGTTCCCTCGGCTCAGCTCGAGACGGCCCATCCTTCCCGGCTTACCACGGTGAAACGGGCGCTCGGTATCTCCGGCGATATGGCCATCCAGGTGCACGGCCACGGTGACCTGATGGTCTATCGCGCCAAGTGTTGCAATCCCATTCGGGGGGAGGAAATCACCGGCTACATAACCCGCGGCAAAGGAATTGCGGTGCATTCCAAAAGTTGCCCCAACGTTCAGAATCTCCTTTACGATGCCGACCGGCGAATTGAGGTCAAGTGGGTGGGGCCCAAGTACAGCCTCTATCCCGTCAAGCTCACCCTGTCCAGCCGCGACCGCCAGGGGCTTTTGGCCGACGTGACCGGCGCGATCGCCGACGTTCATTCGAATATCCAGGACATCGAAGTGCGCACGGGCGACAGCCAGGCGAATATCGATGTGACGTTGGATATTGTGGATTTGGAACACTTGGAGAAAATCGTATCTTCGCTGCGCAAGATCGAGGGTGTTTACCAGGTTGATCGGGTGATGCACTGAGAGGAGGAATACAGTGAGCAAGGATGTGATTTCCACTTCGAAAGCACCCGCGGCCCTTGGCCCTTATTCACAGGCTCTACGCTGGGGAGATTTGATCTTTGTTTCCGGCCAGATTCCTATTGACCCCGCCACCAGTCAGGTTGTGGGAGACGACGTCGCGGCTCAGACCGAGCGAGTCTTGAAGAACCTGGCGGCAATCCTGGAGGCAGCGGGTGCCAGCCTGGGCCAGGTTTTGAAAACTACTGTGTACCTCAGGGACTTGAACGATTTCGGAAAGATGAACGAGGTCTATGCCAGGTTCTTCAGCGAGCAGCCACCCGCGCGCGCCACCGTCCAGGTCGCCCGATTGCCCCGTGATGTGAGTGTGGAAATTGAGGCCGTCGCCGCGGCTTAAAGAAGGAGTTCGCCGGCTTGCGGGGGGGCGCCAGGCCTGTGTGCTTGCCGCCGGCGAGGGCATGACCAACTGTCGAACACTACTTCGCTTTGGCAACCTTGCCCGAGCGAATGCATGCCGTGCAGACGCGCACGGTCTTGTGGACGCCCTCCACGAGGGCATGAACCCGGCGCAAGTTCGGGTTCCACCGACGCCTGGTGACGTTGTGGGCGTGGCTTATCCGATTTCCGTACTTGGGGCCTTTCCCGCAAATCTCACAGGCCAGAGCCATAGCAACACCTCGTAGGAAGGACAAATACTTCTCTCGCGCAACCTTTTCATTTTACCAGAGCCGCCCCAACTTTGCCCACTTCTTTGTTGCTGGGTGGAGTTACAATACTAGCATGACAAACCAACTGTTCTTGCGCGGCGCCACAGCGTTGATAATCCTCGTGCAGCTAGCAGGCTTGGCGGCCCTCACGTCTTGCCAGCGGAAAAGCCCCTCGGATCGCGAACTGGTGGCGAAGGTCGATGGCCAGCCCATCTTCCGTGACCAAGTGGAGAGGGTCTATCGAAACCGCCAGGGTGCAGGGTCCGACACCAGCAGCCAGGAAGAAGCCTGGAGCTTTAAACTGAATGTTCTGGATGAACTGATCGTTAATCAGATTCTGGTTGACCACGCCTCCCACGCAGGCATCACAGCCTCGGAAGCCGAAGTGGATAACAAGGTGGCCGAACTTCAGAGCCCTTATTCGGCGGAAGAGTTCCAGAGACGTCTCCGGGACCAGGGCCTGGAAATGGAGGATCTCCGGAAGGAAGTACGCCGGGGCATTATCATCACAAAGCTTATCAACAAAGAAATCATCTCAAATATAAAAGTTACCGACCCCGAGATTGCGGCCTATTACGAACGCAACAAGGCCAACTTCAATGTCCCTGAAACCTTGTACCACCTGGCCCAGATCCAGGTCACTCCGGTTGCGGATGCCGAGGTGCGCAACCTGAAGAACGACGACGCCAAGACCCCCGCCGCCGCGGCGCGGAAGATCCAGGCGCTTTACGCCCGCCTGCGCGCCGGGGACGACTTCGCCACGGTGGCGCAAGAGTACTCGGAAGATCCTCGAACCGCTTCCGGCGGTGGTGACATGGGCTTCATCCCGGCCTCGGCATTGGACTCCACCCCGCAGCTCAAGGCCGTCCTCTCGCTCCAGGTCAACCAGTTCACTGGGATCATTCCCAGTTCATCCGGATACCACATCTTCAAACTGCTCGGGAAGGAACCAGCCGCAACGCATACGCTTTCCGAGTTGCGGGTTCAGAATTCCATCCGCCAGACGCTGAGGAGCGAAAGAGAGCAGCTTCTGAAAGCGGCCTACATCGAGACGCTGCGCAACCGGGCGAAGGTCGAGAACTACCTGGCCGAGCAGATCGTCAAAGGAGAGCTAAGTCCCTCTTCCTCCAAGTGACAGGCTGCCTGGCTGGGTGTGATCGCCGCCCCATAGGGTGTACCGGCCCCGGATTAGTCGGAATTGTAGCCCTCTCCCCTGGGGAGAGGGTGGCCCGCGTCCGGCGTTTTCACCAGCCGGCGCGGGACGGGTGAGGGGTTGTTTCCGTTGCCAACGCAGCCTGTCAGACCAGCCTCAGCAAGCGGAACCCCGCCTCCACGCCGGTTTCTTCCTGCGCGTAGATGCGTTCCACGCGGCCGGCCCGGGGAGCGCGGATTTCGTTCTGCATTTTCATCGCTTCGATCACCAGAAGTCCCTGGTCCCGCACCACCTCCTGGTTTTCAGAAACCAGCACCTTGACGATTTTCCCTGGCATGGGGGCCACGATTTCTTGTGGGCCTTTCTCCCGAACTCCCGCGCCATCGCGCCGCCAGCGCCGCGGATCACGAATTTCCACCAGATAGTGACGCAGGCCCACGGTAACCAAGTAGGAGCTCAAGTAACCCTCGGCGTCGCCTGCCCTCTTGCTGACCTGGGCTTCGTAAGACCGCCCGTCGATCAGGATCGAGTAAACCCCCGGCGAAATCTCTTCCCTATCCGCAAGAAGCGTCTCGCCATCGAAGTTAATTTTCGCCCCGGAAGATGCCGCCCCCGTCCTGCTTTGCACTGCGCCCGCCCGCGCTGACAACTCAAATTCATGATCCGAGGTCTTCGAGCCCGAATGGATTTTAATTTCAAGCTTCATCCGCTTCTCCAGCTCCCGCGACGAGGCCACTGGTTAAGCAGCGAGTCTCTGCCCGCATTTTTCCAAGTGCTGTCGCGAGTGGAGGCCGGTGTTTTCTTCTCCTCGCCCCCTCCCGCGTGGAGGGCCGCCGCCAGCATGGCGACGCGCTCCTCCTCGGGTGAAGGCGGCGCTTCCTCCATGAGCCCGGCGGCCAGGACGCGGTCAATGAATTCGGTGTCCATGCGGCCGGCGACGAATTCCGGGTGCTCGAGCAAGCGGCGGAAAAAAGGGACGTTGGTTTTGATGCCGAAAATCTCGTACTCGCCGAGCGCCCGCCGCATGCGCGCGATGGCTTCCGCGCGCTCCGTCCCCCAAACCGCGACTTTCGAAAGCAACGGGTCATATTCCAGAGGTACGGTCCATCCTTCGTAGACACCGTTGTCTCGTCGCACGCCCGGCCCCGCGGGCACCTGGAGCCGGCTGATGGTGCCGGGGGAAGGGAAGAAACTGTTGGCGGGGTCCTCCGCGTAGATGCGGCACTCGATCGCTGCGCCCCTCAAGCGCACGTCTTCTTGCCGCCACCGCAGCTTTTCCCCCGCCGCAATCTGAATCTGCTCCTTCACCAAATCTATTCCCATCACCAGTTCCGTAACCGGGTGTTCGACTTGAAGCCGCGTGTTCATCTCCAGAAAGTAGAAATTGCCGCTCTGGTCCACGAGGAATTCCACCGTGCCGGCGTTCCAGTATCCTGCCAGCTTTGCGATGCGCACGGCGGTTTCTCCCATGCGCTGGCGCAACTCCTCGTGCACGATGGGCGACGGGCATTCTTCCAGCACCTTCTGGTGTCTTCTTTGCAGCGAACACTCGCGTTCGCAAAGGTGAATCAGGTGCCCGTACTGGTCGCCAAGAATCTGGATTTCAATGTGGCGGGGGCGGTCGAGATATTTCTCGATGTAAACCGAGGGGTCGTTGAAGGCGTTTTGCGCTTCCGAGCGCGCGGTGTTGCAGGCGGATTCGAGCTCGGCGGGGGAACGCACAAGACGCAATCCCTTGCCGCCCCCTCCCGCCGAGGCCTTGAGCATCACGGGATAGCCGATTTCGTCCGCAACTCGATGCGCTTCCGCGAGGCTTTCCAGGTTGCGCTCGGTCCCGGGGACCACGGGCAGGCCTGCCTGGATCAGGGTCTGCCGCGACTTGGTCTTCGAGCCCATCAACTCCATCGCGGCCACCGGCGGCCCGATGAATACCAACCCCGCATCCGCGCAGGCGCGGGCAAACTCCGGGTTCTCTGCCAGGAAGCCGTAACCGGGGTGGATCGCCTCTGCGCCGCTTCGTTGGGCGGCGTCAAGAAGGCGGTCGATTCGAAGGTAACTTTCGCTCGAGGGAGCCGGCCCGATGTGAAAAGCTTGGTCGGCATAGCGCACGTGCAGCGCTTTGCGGTCCACGTCGGAATAGACGGCCACCGCGCAGATTCCCATCTCGCGGCAGGCGCGCATCACGCGCACCGCAATCTCGCCACGGTTGGCTATCAGGATCTTGCGAAACATTGTTCCTTTATCGCAGCCCTCCCTCTGACCTTGCGGCTGGTCGATGTTGCCCTTGCGCCTTGCCAAACTCACCAGCACCTTCTCACCGCGAAGCGGTGCACGGTGAGTAGCCGTGGGCGCTGCAGGACGCAGTCATTCCCGCGAAAGCGGGAATCCACTCCGCAAACCTCAGGAGCTGGCCTTGTTCCTTGCCTGCGAGACGAGGCATCAATTCCATGAGGCTGCTTACCGAGCGGTGTCATTATACTTCCTGGAAGGTGACGCAGACCACTCCAGTTTTTGCACCTCGCGCCCCCTCCCGCCGCGGCGGGAGGGGGCTACGGCATAGGCGGTAAAATAAGGCCGCGTGCCCCGATTCGGCCGAGAACAAGGGCAAGCGAATGGAACGGGAGGCGTCTCAGCTTGGTTTCTTCGGCCTCCCCGAAGGGGAGGGATAAAGTAGCCGGGGGCAACGCCCCCGGAAAACGCGCCCCTAACAAGGTCCGACCCTGAAAGGGTCGAATCCGGGTGGTTTAACGCCGGTCTTGCGTCCCGCGGCTCAGGGTAATGCGACCCCTCCAGGGTCGGTAGGCTATGCGGGTGGTTTACCGGGGGCGTTGCCCCCGGCTACTATATGGTGCCCTTTCAGGGCACAGGACCTCCCGCCTCGTCAAACTCTGCGTCGTGGCGGATAGTAGGGGCAGGCCCGTCGGCTGAGCCGTCAAGCGACGGACCTGCCCTGTGGCTGCGGATTGTTGTGCCTGGCCGTCAGGGCGCCCACGAGGGGTGCCCCTCCTCATCGGACGAGTGCCGACGGGCTCTAGTGGTTAGTTGCATTAGTAACCGATATTATTTGTGATCCTCGGAAGGGCGGGGCTTTAGCCCCGCCGCCTCGGGACGGGGAGTTGAATAGGCCTTTAGGCCCTGAAGCCGCGTCGCTTCAGGGGCTAAAGCCCCCAAATCCCTCCTCTCTGCGCTGCGGGGGCTGGCGGCGCGGTCGGGAATGAACGGGCACTGTTCCCGGTAAACCAAGTGGAACCCGTAGAGGGGACGAGCCCAGCGGGTTTCCGCAGGTTACCTGATAAATGCGATCGTCATGTTCTGGTGCCCACTTACCTGAGTTGAAAAGGCCGCCTCATCCAGCACGTGATGGAACGGGTCATAGACTACGAAAAGCGTTCTGCGCCCGCTGTCTCCGTACTTCGTGATGTCTGAAGCAATTGCCTCTGAGATTTGGTGCAAGTCCCGCTTCTCCCGAACATACTTTGCCTCGACCCACACGTCGAGGGCCTCGTGCGACCAGTCCGGTTTGGTCATGCATGAGGTCCAACGCAGGAAGGGGAACTCCCTAATCAAATCCGTGTCACCGGCCTTAAGAATCCCGTCGCAGAACTCTTGGAATTCAGGTTCATTCTTAGGCTTTCTCGATTGGCACATGACGGGGATGCCAGCCCGGAGCAAGCTGACGATGCGGTCGCAATACAATCTCCATGATGGTGCTAGATGCTTTCCTCCGACCGCGAGGGACAAGAGCGAGGTCTGATCCAATCCGGCGGACAACAGCTGACTGGAGTGTTGACCCAACTGAGACTCTAGCACCCTCACGACATCCTCCCCGTACCGCTTGTGCATTCTGATCAAGCGCTGCGCCGCGCCGCTTGGTTTCTGCTCCCACCTGACCGCCCGGCTTAATTCCGAGTTGAATCTTGCTGCTATTTCTCCCTCGCTCATTCGGTCCAGGTCGACGGCATGCCTGACGTAATCAATCGCAACATTCCTCTCATAGCCGTCTTTGCGCGGCCCAATGAAAACGTCAGAGACATAGTCTATCTCCTGGTCGTACTGAGGATGGCCCGACGCCAGGACAGCAAAGCGTCTATCAATGCACTGGCTGCAGGTGCCGCAGTGCCACTGGGTCTTCGATCTGAACATAGGGTGGGCACATGAGCAAGTGAAGTTGATCAGCTCACCGGCACCTTGCTCCACGATGCGCGCTACAATCTCGGCCTTGGTATTGAAGAAATAAGGGTTGTCGACCTCGAAGTCCCGACCCGTTACAAGCGTGCACAACTGAGCAAGAAGGTGTAGTGCCCTCGGATGCGTGGTCCGGGAGGCTCGCGCGCGTAACGCCTCATCGGCGACCGGGAGGTTGAGGCTGACGATGCCGTTCTCGAAGAAACGGACGCCTTTAGCTTGAATTGATTCAGCAACGATGGTGCCCAAAGCCGTAAACAAGAACGACCGCGTCCTCTGCGTCGGCTCACGGCTGAGGTTTCTCTCTTTGTTTACCCACACCGGTATATGGACCATCTGGCCTGGGAACGCGCGGTCCAATTCATCAAAGAGTCGCCGCTGACGTGAGTCGAGTGTCGTTACAGATCTGTGACTGACGAGAGCTGTTTTGCACCCGGCTCTCCCCGTTTGGACCGCTCCCCCGAGTGAGTCCAGGCCTCCAGAAAACATCAGCACACGTTCCACCCCATAGAACGGCCAGTCTTCAAGGTCACCGAAGTCCAAGTACGCCTGGGCTTGACGATCGTGCTTTACCGGAACGAAAACAAATGAATAGCGGTCGTTTGAGAGAAAGTCGAGTACCTCTTGCAAGAGCTGCCCCACCTCCGCTCGCTCCCAGAACCCGAGGTCCCGCACAGGTAGAACGAACGAGAAATCGCGGTCCCAAGCCTCGGTTGATTTCTCATCGGTCCATCCATGCCCCCGATTTGTGGCGCAGTCAGCGGTGAACACATAGGAGGCAATCTCCAGGAGGTCGACGAGCCTGGGCGAGAGGTGCCTGTTGAGGATCCTTGCGACGTTCTCAAGGCGGACGTTGACGTTGGCGTTTGGCCCAATGGAATCGAGGGCGACAATTTTTCTTCCCTCGGCGAGAGGATCGTTGGGAGGGAGTGCCGCGCCGCTGCACAAGAAAAGCCGAGGCGGAATCATGCTTCCGCCTCCTGCCGTTGAAGTTCGGACCTGAGTTTCTTCAGAGCGACGGCCACAAAAGCGGAGGCGTTCTCCAGGTCTATACCCTGTATGAACTCCGTCTTGGAGTACCACTCGCCGCAAAAATCTCGAACGATGCGGGCGGACTGCTCGCAGTGAGCCTGCAGGGCCTGGTTGAAAGAAGAGATTTCTCCGACCTGACGGAACTCCCCCGCACCTAGCTGTGAGGCGGTCACCCTGCTTAGGTAGAAATTCAGTAGCCGGGCAATGAAGCGGCCAAAGAAAACTTGGCCGAGATCGGAAAAACCCTTTTTGGTCGACAGCGAACGTATCGCTCTCTGCAGTTCGTCACGGCCACTCCCGAACATGGTCACGGCCTCCGAGGAGGCCAAAGCCGCAATCGCTTCTCCTGCGGCGCTCTGCGCCATCTCGCTGACGTCGCTGGGGTGGGACGATGCAGAAATACGCCGATCTACCGCAGCCTGCAACTCCACAGTGAGGTCGAAAACGGATGAACTCCCTGAAAGGTCGATGCCATTCTTCCGAAGCGCTTCAACCCAGTCCTCCTCTCTGGCGGAGAGGGTTATTTGTGTGAGTAGATAAAACGTATAGCGAAGGCCAATGTCGTCGGCGGCGCCTTTCAGTGCCCCGCCGGCAGCCTCGATCGCCCTCCGGGCGATGGTTGCAATTCCCGCCTGTAGCGTGCGCTGCTCGGCCGCGACATCGCTGCCAAACCGTGCGAGTTCCGCGACCACCTCGGACCACTTCCGGGACTTCGGAATCGTGCCTAAGCGGGTGTGTCCCATGCACAACTCCCTCAAGAGAAGTTTCCTATAGACTAAAGGCAAACATCTTTAGGTGATGATGACCCTTGTTAGTGAAGTAGTCAAGGCTTGTGCTGGCTGCGCGTACAACGGTCGTGCCAGGACAAGTCTGGCCTGATCCTGCAAGCTGAAAGGAGCTTACCCTGTAATTGCCCGTTCAACAGGTAGCCAATCGAGCGGGAGTGGGAGCAACCCCGCCGACGAAGCCTCGGGCGGCGACAACTCGTGCTGGTCAATCCGGCAATCAACGCCGTCGCTGCGCAGGTGTTCGCAGAGGTCCCAAACGCGGTCCAGGTGCTCCGCCGAATCGTGGCTGTAGCTGATGAACGCTCTCACGGCCGTACCTTGCGGTCCATAATAATACTTTTTTCGCGGCGAGGCATACAATCCTAATGGTCGGTTGTAACGCGAGCGTCTCGCCTGCTGTGGCGGGAGCGTCCCGCTCCCGCCGTCGGCAAGCCTCCCTCGACCCCTGGAAAGAGAGAGCGATTAAGGGCTAGGACGAGGCGCAAAGGCAAGTAGCGCGCACCTGCGGCTTAGCAGGCTGCGGGAAAACCCCTCCAAGCTGTCATTCCGAGCGGAGCGAGGAATCTCGCTCTGAGTATTTTCAACGCAGTGCGGGATTCCTCGTCGTCCCGATCAGATCGGGACTCCTCGGAATGACAGGCCAAACGGGTTTTTCCGCAGCCTCTTAGAGGTGCGCGGCTCTTGTCCGGTGATTGCATTCCCATGTGCTATCCGCGTGTTGCGCCGCCTCCCACAGCGTCGACTTAAGGGTTAAGAACCGCGGACCTCAAATCCGGAGGTCCGCGCCACCCGCTCTTGACAGGGGACTGGAAAAATGATAGCCTATGGAGGTTGACCTATGAAGAGCGCTGGCAAAGAGCGCGGGGAAGGGGTTTGGAAAGCGGCCCGCAGAGGGCGCAAAAAGACAGCAAAATGCAAAAAGATACTAAAATAGAGGGAACGAACCCAACGATGTGTTGAAAACACAGCACTTAGCCTTTTTTCGAGCAAAAAACGAACCCAAAACGAACCCAAAACGAACTCAGTTTTGAGCGCAAAAAGTGCCAATCAAAGCGAAAAAACAAGACAGGATTCAGGAGTCGGGATTCAGGAAAAGGGGTCTGAGGGGTTAAGCAAGGTTGAAGTATCAAGCGTAATGGCTGAATTACGAACGAAGAAGTCACCCTTGGCGACAGGGTCGCTTGGGGATCTTAACCCTCGGGGAGTTTGTCGCGCCCGTGCTGCACACCGTACCCGAATTGACACTCCCCTTTCTTTGCGGCTATGCTGAGTAATGGCTCCCCTGCGCGCATCTAATCTTATGCGGCCCGTTGCGCGTCGCGAGCGCTTCTCCGGGGGATTGGACTAGCCTCCACACCAAGGGTTTCGATGGTGGAAGATGCGCTGGGGTGAGGAGTCGGAAGGTTTATGGGATTGTCTTTGAGCAGCATGGGTTCACGCTTTCGCACCTTGTGCCGTCTGGTTGTGCTACCGCTTCTCCAGGCGCCGGAAGAGGCATTGATGGGAGGCCAGGCGGTCATCGAAGGCGTCATGATGCGCTCCCCGCACAGCTATGCCGTGGCGGTGCGCCAGCCCAGCGGCGGGATTGCGGTGGCAAAAGACTACTTGGAAAAGCCTTCTGAAAAGCACCCCTGGCTGAAATACCCGCTCCTGCGCGGATTGGGGGTCCTGGGGCAGGCCATGGTGCTGGGAATCCGAGCCTTGCGCTACTCCGCTGAACTAGCGCTCGAGGAAGAGGGGAAGCCGGCCGAAAAAGAAAAGAAAATCGTGTTGAGCAACTGGCTCCTGGCGGTGAACCTGGCGTTCTCGCTGGGCTTTTTCATTTTTTTCTACAAGTTTGTGCCCCTTTCTCTGGCCACAGCCATCAGCCGCCGTTACCCGGCAGCGGGCAACCTGCTGATGTTTAATCTGCTGGACGGAACAATTCGCATCCTCTTATTCCTTGGGTTCCTCTTTTTCATGTCGCAATGGAAGGAAGTCCGGCGCTTATTTGAGTACCACGGGGCGGAGCATAAGGTGGTGTGGGCGTTTGAGCAGCGCGGGGCCATTGACGTGGCAACGGCGCGCGCGTGTACACGCTTTCATCCGCGTTGCGGGACCAGCTTTCTACTGGTGGTGATGGCCATCGCCATGGTCCTTTACATGTTCCTGCCCTTTCGCTCCTTCACTATGCGATTCGTGGGCCGGCTGGCGCTCCTGCCGGTGATCGCCGGCGTCTCCTACGAATGTATCCGCTTTGCGGCTAAATCGCAGGGAAGGCTCTGGCGCTGGGCGGCGCAGCCCGGGCTGTGGTTGCAACGTGTCACCACGCGCGAGCCCGACGACCGCCAAATCGAAACCGCCATCAAGGCCCTCGAGACCGCTATGGAGCTCGAGAAGGCGCGGGGTGGGGAGTTCTTCGTCGCTTAAGAGCGGTAGGTAGTTGGAAGTAGGCAGTCGGCGGTAAGCAGTCGGCAGTAGGCAGTGGGGAGTGGGAATAGAGTAATTCAAAATTCGAAATTTGAAATTCAAGATTGGCCAAGCCCGTCCCCACATACCACCTACTACCTACCACCTACTGCTCTTCGGACCTTGAACCATGCATTTCTTAGAGAAACTGGCAGAAATCGAATCCAAGTATGACGAGTTGACGGCGCAACTCGGAGACCCTGCCGTGTTAGCGGACCAAGCCCTCTATCAGAAGACTGCCAAAGCACACTCCGAGCTCAGCGAGATTGTCGAGAAGTACCGCGAGTGGAAAAGCATCCGGAAGTCGCTCGAAGAAACCAAGGCGATGCTCGAGGAGGCTTCCACCGACGCCGAGATGAAAGCCTTGGCGCACGAGGAACTCGCGCACTTGGAGAAGCGGCAGGCAAAGGTGGAGGAGGAACTCGGAATCCTGCTGCTGCCCAGAGATCCGAACGACGAGAAGAACGTGGTGTTGGAAATCCGCGCCGGCACGGGCGGGGACGAGGCGACGCTCTTTGCGCAGGAAATCTTCCGTATGTATGACCGCTACGCTGAATCACAGGGCTGGCGGGTGGAAGTGCTCTCGACGAGCCTTTCAGGCATTGGCGGCTTGAAGGAAGTCATCGCCCTGATCGAAGGGCAAAGGGTTTATAGCAAGCTCAAATATGAAAGCGGCGTGCACCGCGTGCAGCGTGTCCCGGCCACCGAGCAGCAGGGACGTATCCATACCTCGGCCATCACGGTAGCGGTGCTCCCGGAAGCCGACGAAGTGGAAATTGAGATTGACCCCAAGGATATTCGCATCGATACGTTCTGCTCTTCGGGGCCGGGCGGCCAATCGGTGAATACGACTTACTCCGCGGTGCGCATCACGCACCTGGCGACCGGCATGATCGTTTCCTGCCAGGATGAGAAGTCGCAGATCAAGAACCGCGCCAAAGCGCTTCGCGTGCTGCGCTCGAGGCTCTACGAAATGAAGCTTCAGGAGCAGCAGAAACAGATCACGGAAGAGCGCCGCTCCATGGTCGGCAGCGGCGACCGCAGTGAGAAAATCCGAACCTACAACTTCCCTCAGAATCGCCTCACCGACCACCGCATCGGCCTGACCATTCACCAGCTTGACCGAGTCATGGACGGAAAGCTCGACGACATCATCGAGGCGCTGAGCGCCCACTACCGGGCCTAGAAGTTGGAGCAAGTGACCGTGGCAGCGGGAAGAACAGTCGTCAGTGGTCAGTAGTCAGTCGAACAAACATGGGTGGGGCCATCTGGAGTGCGGCAGCTTGCTGCCGCTTTTTCCCCGCGAGCTTGCTCGCGGCTCACTGCTTCGACGGGCACTTGTGAACGGCCAGCAAGCTGGCCTGAAAGAAAGCGGCAGCAAGCTGCCGCACTCCAGACTGCTCGACCTGCGACTGACGACTGACAACTGACGACTGCCCTTCTGCCATGCAGCTCCGCACAGCTCTCAAGACCGGTCTCGAGACTCTCCTCCAACACCAGGTCCCTTCCGCACAGCTTGCCGCTGAACTGTTGCTGATGCACATCCTCCATTGCGAGCGCGCTTTTCTTCACTCCAACGCCGAGATGAACTTGCCGCCGGAGAAGACCGAGTGCTACTTCCTGCTGATTGACGAGCGAACCACCGGCAAGCCGACGCAATACATCACCGGCCACCAGGAGTTCTGGGGGCTCGATTTCGAGGTCACGCCCGACGTCCTGATTCCTCGCCGTGAAACTGAACACGCCGTGGAGCGAGTGCTTGAACTCGCGCGCCGGAGCGGATCGGCGAAAGAAGCTCGGCTGCGCATCGTGGACGTAGGGACAGGCTCCGGGTGCATTGCCCTGGCGCTCGCTTCCGAGCTTCCCCGCGCCATCCTCTTCGGCGCAGACATCTCCATGCCGGCTCTGGTGGTGGCGTCGCGAAACGCAGTTCGCTTGGGAATGCCGGAACGCGTCAAGTTCCTGGAAAGCGACGTCCTCGCTCGATTTCTCGATAAAGATTTCCTGGGCACGATTGATTTTGTGGTTTCGAACCCACCCTATGTCGGGAAGCGGGACGTCGAAATGGTGCAACGGGAGGTGCGGCAATTTGAGCCGCGCATCGCTTGGGGTGGCGACCTTGAGCGCGGCGACGAAATCTATGCTCGCCTGTTACCGCAAGCCCTCGAAGCACTTAAGCCCGGCGGCTTCGTGGTGGTAGAGATCGGCTACAATATGCGCGCGAAAGTGCTCGCCCTGCTCGGCCAGGAGTGGACGGAAATTGAAGTCATGCCCGATTTGGCCGGCATTCCGAGGGTGGTTAGCGCGCGGAAGAAGGAGACAGGAGGCAGAAGTCAGGAGTCAGAAGGGAGGAGGCAGGTGGGGGAGCAATCCAATCTAAAATCCAAAATCTAAAATTGCCACAGTGGGGGAGCAATCCAAAATCTAAAATCCAAAATCTAAAATTGTCCCAGCCCCCAGCTCCTGGATGTTCGCAGATGCTAAGCCAAATCCTGCACATCGACATGGACGCCTTCTTCGTTTCCGTCGAGGAGCTGGAAGACCCTTCCCTCAGAGGCAAGGCTGTAATCGTCGGCGCAGACCCGGAGGGGCGCGGGGTGGTGGCTGCGGCCAGCTATGAAGCGCGCAAGTTCGGCGTGCACTCCGCCATGCCGATCCGAACCGCCAAGAAACTCTGCCCGCACGCCATCTTCCTGCGCGGCCAGCACCACAAGTACAGCGACTATTCCCACAAGCTCTGCCAGATCTTCGGTGAATTCACGCCCGTGGTCGAGATGGTGTCAATCGACGAAGCCTACCTCGACCTCAGCGGCTGTGAGCGTCTGCACGGCTCGGCATTTCGGGCTGCCGATAAGCTGATTCGCACGGTGAAGGAGCGTACCGGACTCAACTGCTCGATTGGCCTTTCCACTTCCCACCTGGTTTCCAAGATCGCCTCCGACCAGGCCAAACCGCACGGCCTGCTTTACATTTTTCCGGGCTATGAAGCAACGTTTCTTGCCCCCCTCCCGATCCGCCGCATGCCCGGCATCGGAAAGGTGACGGAGCCGGAACTGCGCTCGCTCGGCATCACCACCATCGGCGACCTCCAGCAAATGGGCGAGGGGAAGTTGCGGGAGCAGTTCGGCAAATTCGGCGAATGGCTTTACACGAAGTCATGTGGGAGGGATATTGACGCCTACGCTTACGGGGAAGAGCCCAAATCCATCAGCCACGAAACCACTTTTGACGAAGATATCGACGACCTCGAGGAATTGGAGCGTACGCTTTCTTATCTGGCCCAGCTCGTGGCGCGGCGTTTGCGCGACCACGGCCTGTTTGCGCACACGCTGGGGTTGAAACTTCGCTACGCCCCTTTCAAGACCCTTACTCGAGACATCACCATCGACGAGCCCACAAACCTCGATTCGGTCATCTTTGAAAACGTTTTGCATCTCTTTGAAAGCTCATACGACGCGAAGAAGAAAGTCCGCCTCGTGGGCGTCCGCGCGTCGAACCTTGAACGCGCCGTGTTCCAACGCAATTTGCTCGAGGCGCCGCAGCGCGATAAACTTGATAAGATTCTCAAAGCCGCCGATAAGCTGCGCGAAAGGTTTGGCTTCGAAGCCGTGCAATTGGCGCGCTCCATCGAGACCGGCAGGCAGCCGAAACCGCGCAAGCGACGGGAATTCCTGGGGCGAGAGTGACAGGTGGCGAGCAGAATTCAGAAGTCAGGAGTCGGAAGACAGAAGGTTGATGGTAGGTGGGGAGGAACGCCAGTCCCCAGCCCCGTCTTTTCAACTGACCACTGACCCGCCGCGGCGGGACTACTGACACCTCCGCCTAAATCAAGAGGCTGCTCGAAAGGGGAGAATGTGAAGACTGCCTACCTCGATATCGAAACCAACTACGTTGGAACATTTGCCGACCAGCGCCTCTTCAGGGACTGCAAAAACCACAAGATCACGGTGATCGGGGTGAGGATCGTGGATGGCGAGAAGGACGCCTTTGTCCAGCTTGTAGGTGAGGAAGCCACCCGAGAAGCCCTGATGGCGGTGCTGGCGGGAGTGGAGCGCATTGTCACTTACAACGGGCGCTCGATTCCCGACAATGTGAAGGGTTACACCGGGTTCGACTTCCCGGTGATTGCAGCGCAGCTGGGCGTGGTGCTGGACAAGACATTCAAGCACCTGGACCTCTGCCCGGCCTGCTGGAAGGCGGGCCTGTGGGGAGGCCAGAAGGCCATCGAGGAGATGCTGGGCCTGAAACGCGAGCTCGCTGGCAAGGACGGAAAGTGGGCCGACGAGACGTGGAAGAAATATGTGGCCACCCGAACAGAGCGCTTCCTGAAAGAACTGTTGACCTACAACCGGGAAGACGTCTTCATGCTGCGGAGGATTGAAGAGGCGTTGGAGAGAAGGAGTCAGAAGTCAGGAATCAGGAGTCAGAAGTAGGAAAGAAGCTTTCCCGACGAACCCCAAATATCTCCCACTTCCAGATCTACGGTTTCGTAGGTGGCGGGCACGCAAAGTCTGGAATCCAGAACACGCGGTCGCCGTTTCTGACCATCTTGAGCCCGAGGGATGGAAGCAGTTGTTTTTTGACGCCCAGGTAAGTAAAGTGGGGCAAGTCAGACCTTACGGTTTGAAACCAGCCATGGTGTTCCAGGATTAAACGGACGACAGGGTCATCGTGTTCTTTGACATCGAAGGCGAGCATGGAAAGATGCTGTGAGGCGCCAGGAGGTGCTACGGACAAGAGAACTGACTTGGAGAGATCTTTGCTGAAATACAGCCCTCGCTTTTCGAGCTCGAGGATCTCGGGCACCTGCTCACGGGCAGGTAATTTTCTGATCCTTTCTGCTTCGGAGGCACTCAGTAAGCCCTTATCGACCCAATGTTGAAGACCCGGATTAACACGGCTCCTCCATAGTTCGAGGGTTTGGGCATAGCTGCGCTGTGCTGCATCAGGGCCGCGGGGTGAAATGTCAACATGAGCTTGAAATGCTTCCTCGCGGGCCTTCATCAAGGCTCGCATCGCGGCGCTCTGAAGTCTCACAGGGATGCCGGCGAGCTCAGCCTGCTCTACGCTTAGGCTTGATTGCCAATGCGCGACGGCATTTTGGTCTGGAAATATCACAACGGGGGGAAGCACAACTCCTCCACGAGCGACGAAGAGCGCCCCGTATTCCTCGAGCACGCGCAGGCTCAACGCGTCGCCAGGGTCCGGCCAGCGGAAGCCCTTTGGTAGACTCTTGAAGAACGGTGATTCAGTGATGCACCCGGGCAGTTGGTCTGAAATCGAATTCTCCAAGGCACTGGCGTGTCTACCATTCGAAATTGTAACGCCCAGCTTTGTAGTCGATAGTGGGCCGGCGAAGAGCGAGCAAATCACGGCCCCTAGGCACACCCTGTTACCGGCCGCCAAGGCTTTGCTCCGGCACTTCGGTTTGTCGGCTCTGGTCATTGCTTGTGGTGCGCAATTGTATCCGCGTGGATCGACCTTTCCCACCTCTTTTTTTGAGCCCAAGGCATAATTGACTCTGCGAGCGTGGGTTGGATACAATCTGCTTGCTACTTATGCGGGACGGGGTGCGGCCTTGGCTTCGAGCGGCAGGGTTGCCACCTCCTTCAGTAGATGGTCAGCGGCCTCATCTCATCGACAGGCAGAGGTTGGGGTGAGCGGCCTGGGGCGGAAGTGCAGGGGGGAGAAAATGTATTGGCAGAAATGGTCTGAGCGGTTGAAAAAGGAACTGCAGCTCGACACGGACCCCATCGCCGTGACTTTCGCGGGCGCACCGGCACCAGGGACCCCCTCTCCTCAGGGAAAAGTTTCCGTGTGCCAAGCCTTGAAGAAAGCCAGCGAAGGCGAAGCCGTCACCATCACTGCGGAGACCTGTGGCTGCCCCGGGGGCCTCGTCAGCCTAGGGCTTGGACAGATGCCACCACAAGGGAGAGAAGGGCTAGTGCATTTCCTCGTCAACAAAGAAAAGGTCTACTGCTCCCGTGTTGCGATGCATCGCAGCCAACAGACTGTCCCGCCACCCCTGGGGATGGCGAGTCACGTCTTTTTCTCGCCCTTATCGGGCGCGGCGACCCAACCTGACATCGTGGTGTTCGTTGGCAAACCCGACCCTCTCCACCGTCTTGTAAGTTTGGCGGGCTACTGGGAAGGTGGCTCCTTGAAGGTCGAGCTTTCTGGTCCCGCTTGCAGGACTGGGATCACCTACCCAACGGTCACGGGTGAGATAGGCCTGTCTCTCCTCGATTTTGGGGCGAGGAGATTGGCTGGCTTTGCCAAAGACCATCTCCTTGTCGCCGTCCCACTCCATCGGATGATAGGTATCCTCGAGGCCCTCGATCAGGGGGTTAGCCGAGAGGGGGTGGAGGTGAGCGAGAACATCGAGCGGCAGATCGACGAACTTGGCAAGGTAGAAGCCGTGTGACGAGGGGAGTCTCGCCTGATCCCAGGCGTTCCTCGGGGCGGACCCGCTCAGACCCCAGCGTTTTTGGGCTGTGTTCCCCCCGCGAGGCTATACCCGCCTTGAGCGTCCAATGCCTCTGCGCCTAGTGGAGGGATGGACGGCTGGATCGGAAGTACGACCAGCACGGGATCATTAATCTTCGAATTCAGCGCCAAATTCTTGATCCGCTCGATCAAGCTCGGCGTAACCTCTTGACCGCGTGCAATCAGCGGCAGGCCAGAGTGGTTCTTGACATCTTCGGCGAAGATCATTCCCGGCTGCACCGCGTGGAGGGGGACCTTCATGACCGTCGCGTCGCGGGGTGTGTCTCCTCGCAGTTTTTCGAGGGCTTCCAGCATGGCGGGGTCATACCACCCCGTGCGAACTCGCATGGTATCTATCGCCACTTCCACCGAGTAGCCCTGAGACTCCAGGACGTCGAAATCCGAGACGGCCTTGAGCGCGCGTGCCCCCCAGGGGATGGCGTCACCGCAGGTCTTGTTGTGAGGTAGTCCCTGCCCGTCGTAGTGCTTATCTTGGTAATGCAGAATCTCCCGGACGGGCTCCAGGTGGGGAATGTTGGCCAGGAGTTGTTCCGTCACGGTGGGCAGGTTATCCACGATGGCCTGTTCGGATAGAGAGAGTGCTGCGCCATGATAGAGCTTGCTCGCGGTCTCAGCGGGAAGGGTCACCCATCCGATCTGTGCCATCATGGCTGCGATTTCAGCCTGCCAAGGGTCCGATACCTTCTTGAGAGAAGCCAATTCACTTATCAGCTTACGGGCGCGGATGGCGCGCCCGAAAGCTACGGGGTTGACAAGCGCCAGGATGTCGGTAAGGGTTTTAAGGCCGGTGCACAGCGTCTGCTCCAGGAGCACGCGCTCGGTGGTGATCAGCCGGTGCTGTTCGACGGAAGCCTCCAGCGCTCGGATGAGCGTCCCGGTCGGGCAAGGTTTGCAGAGGAAGCGAAAGATATTTCCTTCGTTGACCGCCGCGATCGCCGCTTCGACGTCCGCGTAACCGGTCAGTAGGACACGCACCGTATCCGGCGAGAGCTTCCGGATGCAGTACAGCAGGGCCACACCATCCATGCCGGGCATCCGCAGGTCGGAGACGACTGCGGCATACGGTCCTTTGGACACAACCAGTTTTATGGCTTCCTTAGGCTCGGAGGCAACGGTCACGTCAAAGTGCGTCCGCAACTGCCGTTGCAGGGCATCGAGCACCAGCACCTCGTCGTCCACAATCAGAATTCGCGGTCGGATCAGTTCGGCCATATCATACCTCCGCCAACAGTGCCGGTATCTCTGCCGCCATGGCACGCCAACCGGCAAGATCTTCCTGGACCCCCAGCGCTGCCAGCTCCTCTACAAAAAGCATGCGCCTCACGGCACTCTTGTCTTCTCGGAATATTCCTCGGATTCGACAGGTAAACGGACGTAGAAGCTCGTTCCCTTGCCTACTTCGCTCTCAAAGGTCAGGGTCCCTTTGTGGCGCTCGACTACCACCGACCGCGCAATCGCCAAGCCCTGTCCCGTTCCGCGCCCCACTCCTTTGGTGGTGAAAAAGGGATCGAAAACCTTGGTGCGGATGCTCTCAGGAATGCCGCACCCGGTGTCCGTGATAGTGACTAGAACCGTCTTGCCCTCCGGCACCGTGCGAACCCGGATCTTGCCTTTCTTCCCAGTGCCTTTTACCACGTCGCCGATGGCGTGGGCGGCATTCACCAGCAGGTTCAGGAAAACCTGGTTCAAATCGCTGATATTGCAAACCACCAGTGGCAGATCGCCGAGATCGGCCTCGACATCGGCAACACACTTCAGCTCGTTACGCGCCACGGCAAGGGTGCTAAGCAGCGCCTTGTTGAGGTCGGCGGCAGCCTTCTCCTTGCTCTCCGGGTGAGCGAAATCTTTCATGGCGCGCACGAGGGTCGCCACCCTAGTCACACCATCGAGCGTCTGCGTGAGTGCTTTGGGAATCTCCTCCAGCAAGTAGGCACAGTCCGATTCCTCTTCGATTCGGCGCACTGCGGCCAGGAGGTCTGGGCTGACGGCGCCGGAGGCCGCGGCATCGCGGAGTTCCTGGTACTTGCTGAGGAGGGTTTGCAAACCCCTGAAAGAATCTTGCACGAAGCGCGTATTGTCACCCACGAATTGGATGGGGGTATTGATTTCGTGGGCAATTCCGGATGCCAGGCGACCCACGGACTCCAGCTTCTGAGCGTGGCGCAACTCCATTTCTCTCTCCTCCCGGCCCGTGATGTCGCGCCCAATGCCTTGCATCCCGACGGGTTTCCCGCCTTTGTAGATCAGGCGGGGGTTCACTTCCAGCATCACCCGGCTGCCATCTTTTGCCGTGATTTCCAGCTCGAGGGTGACAGCGGAATCACCCGCCAGGAGCCGCTCGCGGATCTGTTCAACCCGCTGCCAGTGCCTGGGGTCGACCAGTTGCCGGAGGTTCATCTGGGCAGCTTCCTCCCGAGAGTACCCGATGGTTTGCTCCGCGACTCTGTTGAGAGAGGTTAGACGGCCCTCGAGATCGGCGGTGTAAACGAGGTCGCTGGCATTTTCGAACAGTTCACGGTAGCGCTCTTCCGAGGTTCGGAGCGCCTCCTCGGCCCGCTTGCGCTTGGTGATGTCGTGCGAGACACCAAACGTTCCAATAATGGCTCCGTTGGCGTCTCGGAAGGGCATTTTAGTGGTCGAGACCCAGGTCACCCGCCCGTCGGGCCAAGTTTCCTTCTCCTCTTTGGCCGTCATCGGCTTCCCGGTGGTGATGACTTCCTGCTCATCGTTGTAGGCCTGTTGGGCGTGTTCGGCGGTGAAAAAATCGAAGTCCGTCTTGCCGATTGCCTGGCCAGGGTCGCTTAGCCCGAACCCTCTAGCGACCGCTTCATTGATCCGGGTAAAGCGGCTCTCCCGGTCCTTGAAGTAGATGGTGTCGGGGAGATTGTCCATGAGGGTGCCCAGCAGATCGCGCTCCTGCGCCAAGGCTTCCTCCGCTTGTTTCCGCTCGGTGACGTCTTGGTAAAGGCCCAAGAACCCCAGCGGCTTGTCGTCCATCACCAGTGGCACAGCGTAGATTTCCACATCCACGAGGGTGCCGTCTTTGCGACGCCGGCGGCTGGTGGCGCGCACGCTGGCGCCACCCAGGGTCTGCCTGGTTAAACTCTCAGCTTCGGAAACCAATTCCGTGGGTATAATGAGCTCATCCAGATTGAAGCCCTGCATTTCTTGGCGCGAGAAGAGAAAGAGTCTCTCGAAGGCTGGGTTGCACATCTGGATGCGTTCCTCTTTGTCCAGAACCGCGATGCCCACGGGGCTGATATCAATGAGGGTGTTGAGGTAGGCGGTTCGCTCTTCTAGGACTTTCTCCGCTTGCTTGCGCTCGGTGATGTCCCGAGAGACACCAAACGTCCCGATAATGGCTCCGTTGGCGTCTCGGAAAGGCATTTTGGTGGTGGAGGCCCAGGTCACCCGCCCGTCGGGCCAAGTTTCCTTTTCCTCTTTGGCTGTCATCGGCTTCCCGGTGGTGATGACTTCCTGCTCATCATTGTAGGCTTGCTGGGCGTGTTCGGCGGCGAAGAAATCGAAGTCCGTCTTGCCGATGGCTTGGCCAGGGTCGCTTAACCCAAACGCTATGGCGTGAGCCCTATTGATGCGAAGAAAGCGGCTTTGGCGATCCTTGAAATAGATGTGGTCAGGAAGGTTATCCATGAGGGTGCCCAGCAGATCGCGCTCCTGTGCCAAGGCTTGTTCGGCTTGTTTATGCTCGGTAATGTCGACGAGCGTCCTCGCCACAAGGGGTTCCTCTCCTTCTCCGGACTCGATCAGGCTCTGGCCCGCTGACTTCATGGCATCTCACTCCAATCACGAGGGCATTTTCCGCCTGACCTGCCCTGGTGCACGCCTTCACGTGGTCGATTGCAAGACCCCAGCCGGCAAACGATCCGCGCAGGGTAAGCAACCCAACTAGCCCGCCAAGCAGGCCCTGGACCTCACCCTGCTTTTGCCTCCATTCGTCTCTATCGGCAAATGCCAAGCACCGCATAAAGTTTACAGCCCGGCCTTCGGTCGCAACCAAAAGCAGATTCTTCTCCCGCAAGGCGGGATCAGAATGACATGTCATCCTGAGCCAGTTTCAGAGTTTGGAATTCGATTTTTGTTGACACATAAAGCTGGGGAGTATCATGAAGAAGTCCAAAGCGCTAGTTCGGGACTGACGCCCACAGGGTGGCACAGAGCATGCCGGTACGGACCGCCGTGGTCGTTGATATGCTCGCCGAAACGGTCATCAAGAGGTGTGGTTGTTGTTGAAGAGGAGATAAGCGATGCGCAAACTTCCCAGGGATCGAATGACGGCACGGCAGCGCATTGAATGCACTCTGCGGGGTGAACTCCCTGACCGTGTACCCGTCTTTGATCTCATCCAGCATATACCTCTCATTGAATATACTACGGGTGAGAAGGTCACCTTGCAGAACGGATTGGACTTGCTGTGCAAAACCATTGGCGAGCGGCTTGATATTACGCGGGGGATAGCGCCGCCCGTGGAAGAGAAGCTCATCCGGCACGAGGACGGCTTCGTTTACAAACAGGAATGGTGGACCAGTTGGCTCATCGAGCGTCCGTTCAACGATGTGCGGGGGTTGCTCGATTACATTCCCCGCAACATCGAGGAAATCCACCGTCGCCAGTTTGGCGACATTTTCACCTTCGCCGGGAAGAGTAATGTCTGGGGAGCGTCTTCAAAGTCACCTCGCGAGCAGTTTCTGGAGTTGCAGGAGAAGGTTGGCGAGAACACCGTGATTTTCCCCAACGAGAGCCCCGTGGGGCTGGACACTGCTCACGTGCGGGCGGGACTGGACCTGCTGGCCTATGCCTACGCGGAGAACCCTCAGCTCGTATCGGATTGGTTGGAAGCGCTGAACTGGGCGGAGATCCAACGCGTCCACGAGACAGCCGACCCCGACTTATCACCTGTAACTCTGGTCTATTCCGATATCGCCGGTACGGAACAGGTTTTCTTCTCGCCTAAGTTCCTGCGGAAGGAGTTCTTTCCGCGGCTTGCAAAGTTGGTGGATGCGTGGCATGAGCACGGAATTAAAGTGATCTACCACTCGGACGGCAACCTTTGGGCCGTGCTAGAGGATTTCCGCCAAGCTGGGATCGATGGAATCAATCCTCTAGAACCGTTGTCGAGGATGTATGCGGGAGACGTCCGGAAGGCTTATCCGGAGTGGATCTTGATGGGTGGGATTGACGTCTCGCAACTCCTGCCTTTCGGCGCCGAATCAGAGGTCCGGGAAACAGTGCGGAAGACCATCGACGAAGCCGGGGCCGCAGGGCGCTTCTGGATTGGCTCGACTACCGAGATTCATCCTGCCGCCAAACTCGAGAATGTCCTGGCCATGTGGGACGAAATCGAGAAGTACGGTTACTATGATCGGTAGAAGGCGGTTTGCCGGAGTGAATCCAAAGACGCAACCTCATGAGTATTCGATTGCACCTATCTGCTGACCCTCGCATTCTTGAGGTGTTCCAGGAAACAAGGATCTGGTTTCAGGTTGTTAGCCCAAAACCAACTTCGACCCTCCTCCCTTTTACACAGGAAAACTTACGTCACCGGAGGAGGCTTTCTTGACCGCTGACGATCTTGTTGTTAGGTTAGAGCGTCCGACACCTCACATGGATCGGGAGCATTCATGGGAAATCGTCCACGGCGAATCGAAAGCACGCTTTCACGGCGGGATTTCCTGAGCGCTTGTGGCTATGCATCCACACTGCTCCTCCCCGCGCCGCTGTTCGGGGCAATTGCCTCTCCGGGCGCTCAGGAAGTTGCCACAGGGCTCCCCGTGGTCTCCCCTCTGTTCTCTGATTACCGAATTCTTCCGCAATATCGGGTGCACTCTCCCCTCGAGGAGCTGATCCGGAAAGCCCGGCAGAAGGTGGATGATTATCCCAGCGAGAGGTATGGCCGCGAGATCGAGAGCCATTTCTCGGCATGGGCGGTTGAGCTTCGTAAGAACAAAAATGATGTGGGCGCCCTCGCGGCATTCCTTTCGCCGCAACTCGCGGCGGCCTCGCCCGCTCCCCAGGGGTTTGACCGCATCCGCGAGGATCCGACTCTCGCCGTCCGGCGCGCGAGTTTTTCCTCGGACCTGTCACTCGGCCGGGACGCCTTTCTCGAGGAGTTCCGATCTTCACTTGGTTTGATCTCAGAGGTTCTCATCGTCGAGTTCAAAGTGGCGGATTTGGAGGTCGCCTCGGCTTCTCCGCTCCGCATCACGACCGAGATTCGGTACACGCTCGTGGGCACAGGGCCGCGGCTGCACCGCCTGCAGAGAATCGGCGTGTGGCAGATTGATTGGGAGCAGAGCCCCGCAGGGGAATTGGTGGCAAAGAAGTGGCAACCCCTTTCGGAAATCCAGAGCCTCTCCCATCAACCGATTTTCGTGGACATCACCTCGATTGCGCTCAAGGACGTCTCCTCCTACCGCACGCAAATGCTGCGTGGCGCGGATTATTGGCGGACGGTGCTTGACGCGGCGACCGGAATCGACATCTACGGAAACAACGGCATCGCGGCCGGTGACTACGACAATGATGGGTTTGATGATCTCTACATCTGCCAGCCCTCGGGACTTCCCAACCGGCTTTACCACAACCGTGGCGATGGAACTTTCGAGGACGTGACGGAAGCGGCCGGCGTGGGCGTCCTGGACAACACCCCTTGCGCTCTCTTCGCGGACGTCAACAACAACGGTCACCAGGACTTGGTCGTCGTTACCGCCAACGGCCCTCTGCTCTTCCTCAATCAGGGGAACGGCAGATTTGCGCTGAAGCCCGGGGCGTTTCGGTTTGCGCGACCCCCACAGGGAACCTTCACCGGCGCGGCCTTTGGCGATTACGATCGCGATGGCCGCCTGGATATCTACTTCTGCTTGTACAGTTACTACAAGGGACTCGAGCAGTACCACTTTCCGGTCCCGTATTACGACGCGCGAAACGGCCCGCCCAACTTCCTCTTCCACAACGAGGGCGACGCGAGCTTCCAGGATGTCACGGCGGTGACAGGCCTCAATCAGAACAACGACCGCTTCAGCTTCGACTGCACCTGGTGCGACTTCGACCAGGATGGATGGCCGGACCTGTACGTAGTGAACGACTTCGGGCGGAAGAATCTTTATCACAACAACCGAGACGGGACGTTCACGGATATCGCCGAGGAAGCGGGGGTTGTGGACGTTGGACCTGGAATGAGTTCCTGCTGGTTCGATTACGACAACGACCAGAACCTCGACCTCTACGTTTCGGACATGTGGGAAGCCTCCGGCATGCGCTTGACGGCGCAGATGAATTTTCCGGAACAAATGCCGGCGGATGTGCGGGCGCTGTTCCGTCACCACGCCAAAGGAAATTCCCTTTTCCGCAACCTCGGCAACGGCCGCTTCGAGGATCGCAGCGCCGTGGCGGGAGTCGAGAAGGCGGGCTGGTCATGGTCCTGCCACGCCTGGGATTTCGGCCACGATGGACGCTCGCACCTTTACATCGCCAACGGCATGATTTCCGGTCCCAGTCGCGATGACCTGGAAAGCTTCTTCTGGCAACAGGTGGTTTCGCGCTCTCCGGCGGACGCTCATCCCACGCTCCCCTACGAACTCGGCTGGAACGCCATCAACGAATTGATCCGCTCCGACGGAACCTGGGCAGGCTATCAACGCAACGTTTTCTTCTTCAACAACGGCGACGGCACTTTCTCCAACATCTCCGGCGCGGTCGGCCTGGATTTGCCGGATGACAGCCGGGCCTTCGCCCTCGCTGATTTCGATCATGACGGGCGGCTGGAGATCGCCCTGAAAAATCGAACGGGACCCCAATTACGCATCCTACGATGCGAAGCAACCGGTCTTGGCAACGTTTTGGCCCTCCGACTGCGCGGCGCCAAGAGCAACCGCGACGCGGTCGGCGCGGCAGTCATCCTCCAGACTGCGGAGGGGCGACAGATGAAGATCCTGCAAGCCGGCACCGGCTTCCCCTCGCAACACACCAAGGAGATTTTTTTCGGAATAGGCAAGGCCGTTTCCGCAAGCGCCGAGATTCGCTGGCCCAGCGGCAACGTGCAACACTTTGAAGGTCTGCCTGCGAATCACCGCATCGAGATCGAAGAAGGCGCGGAGGGATTCCAGGCGAAGGCGTTCCATCCCCATCAACCTTTATCTGTGATTCCCGATCCCCCGGCGGCCGTGCCACCGCCCGCCGCCTGTGAAACCTGGCTGATGGACCCCATCCTGGCCCCGGATTTCGAACTGCCGGACGTCACAGGGAAGAGCCATCTTCTGTCGGCGCTGAGAGGCAAGGCAGTTGCTCTGAACTTTTGGGCTATCTGGAGCCCGCCCAGCGTCGAAACTCTGAGAGCTCTTGACCGTTCGCCGGCGCTGAGGAGGCCGGGGATTCTCGAGGTGCTGGCCATCAATCTCGACAAGCCGGAAGAGGCGGCGCAGGTTCGTGCTTTCGTCCACGGGAATTCCCTGCGGCTGCCTGTTTTGCTGACCAGCGATGACGTGACCGGGATCTACAATCTTGTTTACCACTTCATGTTTGACCGGCGGCGTAATCTCGGCTTGCCCACGACGTTTCTTATCGACCCCAAGGGGTATATTGTGAAGGTGTATCAAGGACCCGTCGATGCCGAGCGCTTGAACGCGGACTGTCATCGCATTCCGCACACTCCCGAAGACAGAGTAAGGTTAACGCTGCCGTTCCCCGGGAAGCTCTACCTGGGCGAGTTCCGGCGCAATGTGTTCACCTACGGCGCGGCCTTTTCGCAGGCAGGATACTACGACCAGGCAATTCGGGAATTCACCCTGGCGCTCGAAACCGACCCCAATTACGCCGAAGCGCATTACAATCTGGGGACGCTCTATCTAAAGCAAGGGAAGCCTGAGGAAGCGCGCCGCCATCTTCAGCGCGCGCTGGAGTTGCGCCACGAGTATCCCGACGCGCTCAACAATCTCGGATTGCTCGCGGCGCAGGCCGGCGAGACCCCTGAGGCCATCCGTTATTTTCAGGAGGCGATCCGCCAGCGCCCCGATTACGCCCTCGCTTTATTCAACCTGGGAAACGTCTACCGCCGCGAGCAGCGCTTCAGCGAGGCGAAGCGGGCTCTAGAACGCGCTGTCGCCCTGGCCCCGGACGACCCGGAGATGAATTACGGTGTCGGGATGCTCTACGCGCAACTGAACGATACGGACCGGGCGCTCAAGTATTGGCAGCAGGCCCTTCAGCTTCGCCCGGACTACCCGGAGGCGCTCAACAATCTCGGTGTGCTCTTTTTGCACCAGGGACGGACGGCTGAGGCCCAAGAGGAGTTCCAGAGAGCCATTCGGGTGGCGGCCGATTTTGATCAGCCCTACCTGAACCTGGCGCGGCTTTACATCACGCAGGGAGAGAAGACTCGAGCCCGCGAGATTTTGCGCGAGTGGCTCGCCCGGCATCCCGAGCACGCCGCGGCAAGGAGCATGCTTGAACAGGTGGGCCAGTAGATTCCCTGGCCAAGGCGGAGTTACACTCAGCAGGAGGCGCATGATGCCGCGAGGAAGATTGGACAAGCCCGCCGAGAGCGCTGCCCGCTTGCCACGAGCGAAGCTGGTTCTGCATCTAGCGCTGCTCGTGGCGGGACTGCCGCTTCCGCTGGGTTTGATCCACGCCCAGACAGCGCCCCGCTCTCCCGTCGCAAAAAAGCCGCTGACCGCTGCCGACGCGCACTTCGCTGCCGGACGAGACCTACTGGCTCAGCACCGCCCTAAAGAGGCGGAGGCGGAAATCCGCGCGGGCCTCAAGCTGGCTCCCCAGAGCCTGCAGGGTCTCAATCTGCTCGGCATCGCGCTGGGAGGGCAAAAGGATTTTGCCGGAGCGGGCGCAGCCTTCCAGCAGGCTCTGAAGGGCAACCCTCGCTCGCCGGAGACTCACAACAATCTGGGCAACAGTTACGTCATTCAGCAGAAGAACGACTTGGCGGAACGGGAGTTCCGCACCACGCTGCGCTACGACCCGGCCAACCGCGACGCGAACTACAACCTTGGGCTGCTACTGCTGGCCCGGAACGACCCGCGAGGCGCTATCACTTACTTCAGCCGAGTGCAGCCACAAGGCCCGGAGGTTCTCTTCAACCTGACCCAGGCGTACTTGGGCGCCGGCCAGAAGGAGAAGGGACTCGAACTGGCGCGGTCGCTCTCGGAGCAGGCTAAGAACGACGTTCGCGCGCACTTCACGCTCGGGGTGATCCTGGCCAAACAACGGCAGTACAGCGCCGCCAGCCATGAGTTCGAGATCGCGAACTCGCTCCAGCCCGACACGTTTGAGATCCTTTACAACCTCGGCCATGCCTACGTAAAAAGGGGGGATAATGAGAAGGCCCTGGAAGTTCTGGGTCGAGCTCTGAAGCTCTCCCCGAATTCCGTTGAGACACTTTATCTAATTGCGCAGACATACTCGGACGAGGGCAAAGACCTCGATGCCCTCGAGCTGCTGGTCAAAGCGCACAAGCTTGCTCCGAGGGATACCGATGTGATCTTCCTCATGGCGCGCCTCAGCATGAAGCAGTCGTTCTATGAAGATGCCATTCCGTTGCTGGAGGAAGGACTAAAGGTTGTTCCCAACCGCTCGAAGCTGCTCGCGGCGCTCGGTGAATGTTACTTCATGGCGGGGAAAGTCGATAACGCCAAAGACACATTCCAGACGCTCATCCAGGTTGACCCTTCCGCTCGGTCGTACGCTTTTATGGCTCTTTGTTACCGCCACCAGGGACGGTTTGACGAGGCGGTGAAATACCTGGAGCAGGGACTGAAGGCTGATCCTCACGACGTGTCGTGCCTGTACAACCTGGGCTACATCGCGGGCCGGCAAGGGCAGTACGACCTGGGGGAGAAATGGCTCAAACAAGCCCTCGACGTCGATCCGAACTACGCCGAGGCCCTGCTGGAATTGGCCGACTTGAAGATGCACGAGAAGAAGTTTGAGGAAGCGTTAGCCCTGTTGCGCAAGTGCGCCCGATTGCAACCTCACGCTGCGCCGGTCTACTACAGGCTCCAGGCGGCCGAGCGGGCTCTCCACCAGACGGAAGCGGCGGGAAGGGATCTGAAAATCTTCCAAACCCTTTCCCGAGACCCCAATCCCCTACCCTCTCCCTTCCAAGACATTTTCGCTTATCTGGATCAGCGGGCTGACCTTACTCCCCAGCAGCGGACTCAGTCTGACGTCGAGCAGTTGGAACAGGAGGTGAAAATCCATTCCGGTCAGCCGCAGAACTTTTATTTTCTTGCCGAAGCGTATTTGAAACTGGGGAGGGTCGAACACGCCAAACAAGCTATCGCTCAGCTCGACCAGTTGAGCCAGGGTGATTTTCGCACCACGGTGGGAGTCGGAGTGCTGCTGGCCCGTTACCACCTGTATCCGGAGGCCATCGCGCGTTTTCAGCAAGCTCTCCAATCCAATCCGAATTCGGACGACGCGTGGTACGACCTCGCCGATGCCTGTTTCCGGAAGCGGAGTTATGCGGACGCCCTAACTGCAGCGCAACGCGTCTCACCTCAAGGGCAAAAGGAAACAAGTTATTTGGCCCTGCTTGCTGACATCCTTGCCCACCTCGGCCAGTACGACGCGGCGGTAAAGCTGTTGGACCAGCAAATAGCCGCAAACCCCGATCAGGACCAAGCCTATCTCTCCCTGGCTCTGGTCTATCTGCGCTCGGGTAACACGTCGGGCGCGAGAGAGACACTGCAACGGGGGCTCGAGCGGACTCCAGGCTCTGGTGAGCTCCTCTGGGGCGCGGGGGTCGTGTCGGTAATGGAAGGGGACATCGAGAAAGCCGAGCGGCATCTGAAAGAATCGGTGGACCTGCTGCCGGGGTGGCCGGGAAGTTATTCGGCGCTCGGAGTGCTCTATTACCAGACCGGGCAAATCGACAAGGCGCGGGAAACTTTGGAGCGGTTTAGGCAGAGCGGCGCGCGCGGGGCGCTCGATGTCCAACGGATCGAGCAAGCCCTGTCCGCCGCAGCGTCGGAGAGTTCTAGTGGCGGGAGGGTTCGTGAGCTGACGCCGCAAGCTCGGCAACAATTCCTCGAAATCGCCTTGGCCCTCGCCGATCAGTCCCCTTAATTGACGATTGTCGATTGAAGATTGACGATTGACAAGAACAGCCAGACGAGCGCCTTTCAATCGCCAATTGGTTCCGGCTGGAGGGGGTTCACGCGGTCAGCGGAAGGCTCGTGGCGACCTGGGCAAGATCCTCCTCGCAGCATGATACGGAAGGGGCAGGACCCGTCGAGGCTTTGACGATCAACTCCGCTGGAATCAAGTATTCCTTGCCCTGGGGCTCGTCGGCGGTGGACAATTCGTGGAGGGCATCGGCGGCCATTCGCCCTACCCAGTCGCGGTGAATGTCCACGGTGGTGATGGAGGGAGTGATGTACTCCGCCAGGTGAGTGTTGTCGAAGCCCGTCACGGAAATATCTCCCGGCACGCGGAGGCCAGCTTGGGTGAAGCCTTTGATCAGCCCCACAGCAGTCAGATCATTGACGGCCAGGACGGCGGTGGGCCGGGGCCTCAGCTTCAGGATGGTCAATGCCGCCGCCACGCCGCCTTCAAAGCGCAGGTCGCCTTTCAGCAGGGGGCCGGGATCCAAGCCCAGAGCTTTCATGCACTCGACAAAGGCTTCGCGGCGCGCGATGTTCGACTTCAAACCGGGTCGTTCGCCGGCGAAGGTCATTCGCCGATGGCCAAGCTGAAACAGGTGCTCGACGACTTGCTGAATGCCCGAAAAATAATCGATGCGGATATTACTGACGTATTTCTGCACCGGTCCCAGGTCCAGAAAAGTGACGGCGATCCGGCGCCGGGCGATTTCGTGGATCAACGGCAGGTTGGCCTCAGAAGTCATCACCGCCACGCCGCGGACGTGGTGCTCGAGCATCTTTTCGGTCGCGCGCCGCATCAGGCTGGGGTCATAGTTCGTATCGCTCAGGATGACTTCGTAGCCGAGTTGCCGGGCGCGAGTCTCGAAGCTCTTGATGACCTCCGGGAAAAAAGGGTTCTCGATGTCGGAGACGATCACGCCGAGCGTGCGGCTGGTTCGCCAAGCCAGGTTGCGCGCGTGAGCGTTGGGGAAGTAACCGAGGCGGCGCACCACCGAGAGGACTTGGCGCCGCGTTTCTCGGCTTACTTGGCCCGTTTTGTTGAGGGCATGAGACACGGTGGCCGTGGATACTTTGGCCTCGCGGGCCACATCCCGGATGGTTAGAGCCATGGGCAAAGTCAAGACCTCTACAGAGAACGGTGACTACGTCACCATAAAATACTACCACTCTTCTTCTTTGACAATAGATGGCCAAGAAAAAAAGTAATAATAAGCCAAAAAAAAGCTTGACAAGCCTGTTGGGCAGGTGGTACAACGTTAACCGCTTAAGCTGCTGTTGTATCTTTCGTCGGGTCGAAGACGCGTAAGAATCGAGTAGAAGAGCGGGTGCAAACGCATTCAGGAACCCCTGGATGAAAACCGCCCCACGGTTCACGTTTCGGTTCGGGTGCTATGTGTCAGCAGAGGTCCGAGGGGAGACTGTCGGGAGCGAAGCGTCATTCCCGGGCCAAGCTGGCCGAAATTCATTTCATCACTATTTCGTGACTCTCCAGCCGCATTGCCGTGCGACGGAGGACAGGAGGATTAGACAATGGAAAGACGCGGTTTTTTCCTGCGCATGCTCTTTCTGGCCTTGGTAGTCCCTGCCGTCTTCTTTCTGACGAGCGCGACCCTTCATGCCCAGGCGGACACGGGGTCGATTCAGGGGACCATTAGGGACCAATCCGGCGCCGTGATCCCCGGCGCCAAGGTAGACCTGACGAATGAAGGGACCAACCTTACCATTACCTTGACTGCCGGCGGTGACGGCAGCTACATTTTTTCGCCGGTCAAGATCGGCGTTTACGAGGTGAGCGCCGAAGCCCCGGGTTTCGCCAAGGCTGTTCAAACCCACATCACGCTGGATATTCAACAGCAACGCGTGGTTGACTTGGTGCTGAAGCCGGGCGCAGTTACTCAAACGATTGAGGTCACCGGCGCGCCTCCGGCCCTACAGACCCAAAACGCCTCGGTCGGTCAAGTGGTCGATTCACGCGACGTAAACAACTTGCCATTAAACGGAAGGAATTTCACCTTCCTGGCGCAACTGGCGGCAGGGGTCAACACGCCGGAAGCCGACACTCGAGGCAATGCCCAATCGGGCGCCTTCTCGGCCAACGGCCTGCGACCCGCTCAAAACAACTACTTGCTGGATGGGATTGACAACAATTCGAACACCGTAGACTTTCTAAACGGCACCAATTTCGTGACTCTTCCACCCCTGGATGCCATTCAGGAGTTCAAGGTGCAGACCTCGGATTACAGCGCGCAGTTTGGCCGCGCCGGCGGAGCGATCCTGAACGCCACGATCAAATCCGGGACGAACAGCTTCCACGGCACCGCTTGGGAATATGTCCGCAACGATTTATTCGACGCTGCGGACTGGTTTGAAGACGCCGGTAGTATCCATAAGGGTGAATATCGGCAGAACCAGTTCGGCGCCACCTTCGGTGGTCCGCTCATTAAGAACAAGGTGTTCTTCTTCGGCGACTACGAAGGCCTGCGCAAGCTACAGGGGACAGTTTTCACGTCCAGCGTCCCGACCGCGCTTGAGCGCAGCGGCGGCGGCAACGGCCCTTACACCGATTTGTCGGAGATTATTACCGACCAGTCAGGAACTCAATCCGATGTCCTCGGCCGGGTGTTCCCGGTAGGAACCGTTTTTGATCCCCAGACCACCCGAGGGGTCGTCACTGGTGTAACGGATCCTGTTTCAGGCATCGTCGGGCCTTCCGGTTGCGCGCTCTCGGCCGGTGTGCCGACCTGTTACACCCGCGATCCCATTTTTGGCGCAGTGCAGACCTTGACGGGCGTCACCAGCTTTACCGGCGCCTCCTGGGCGGGCCTACTCAACCAACTTCCCGCCGGTCGGATTGATAAAAACGCGGTCGCGCTCCTGAACCTTTACCCTTCGCCGACCAATACGGCCCTCTCCAGCAACTACGCAGACTCACCCGTGGGGGACGAACACCGCAACGCGTTTGACGTGCGGATGGACTTCAACAAGGGTGACAAGGACCAGATATTCGCGCGGTTTAGCTATGTTGACGATCCTCAGTACATTCCGGGTCCCTTCGGGGGAGTCGCCGATGGCGGGGCTTTCCAGCAGGGCGTTCAGACCGCGAATTCCGTTGCGCCGGTTGCCAGTTGGACGCACACGTTTTCACCCACCAGTGTAAACGAGGCGCGGCTCGGATACAGCCGCCTCGGTACTTCCCGCGTGGGGCCCGTCTCCGCCCAAAATGGACTTCCGGCCAAGTATGGAATCGCGGACATACCCCAGGGCGAGAGCAACGGCGGCATCCCCGCGTTCGGAATCAACGGCCTGAATACCCTGGGGAGCAACAACTTCTTGCCTTCGAAAGAGGTGAGTGAAACAACCCAGGTAACGGACAACTTCACTAAGACTTACGGCAAGCACACCTTCAAGATGGGCATAGAATACCAGCGCGTCAGGTACTCTACCCTTCAGCCACCCTTCTCGCACGGCCAGTGGAATTACGATGGGTCTTACACCAGGGTTCCAGAAGGGCAAAGCTACTCTACCGGTATAGCAATGTTTCTCTTGACGCCCGGCCCAACTTCCCTGCCAGCCAGCGACGCTTACGCAGTCCCCTATGACGGCGGAGCGAACAGCGCCGATATCTCCAATATAGCCAGAACCGATGACGGAAAGAATTATTGGGGATCTTTCTTCGAAGACGACTTTAAAGTGAGTAGCAAGCTGACCCTGAACCTGGGACTTCGTTGGGACTACTTCGGCCAGACGTTTGAACGCTTCGGCGCCCAGGCCAACTTCATTCCAGGTATAAATGGCGCCGCTGCCCAGTTTCTGATTCCCGTTCAGCGGGAGAGCGACGTCCTGTCTTCGAGCTTCCTACAACTGACGGCCAAGGACAACATTGACGTCGTATATTCTCGCAAACGCGGCTTGGGGAACTCGCAAAGGAACAATTTTGGGCCGCGTATTGGATTCGCCTACCAATGGTCACCGAAGTTGGTTGTGCGCGGGGGATACGGCATGTTCTACGACGGGTTTGAAAACCGCGGCTATTCCCCCAACATCGGTGAGAACTATCCTTTCCAGTTCGGCTTTACCCCCGGCCAAGCCAACGACGTAACGCCGATTAACGACGTAAGGTATACGACCTACGCCGGAACCGCCTGCGCCAATTTCATGCCCTTTGAGGCTGGTTTTAGTTGTAACCCTCTCACCTCGAGCTTGGTTGGCGCGTCGGGTATGACCATGCGGGGCATCCAGTACAACTACCTTACGCCCTACACGCAGGGTTGGAACATGACATTCCAGTATGAATTGGCGCGCGACACCACGATAACGATGGCGTACGTGGGGAACAACACTCACCACATCGAGGTGTTTCCTAGCTCGAATAACGTGAACCAACTCCTGGCGCCATCCACCAGCGTGACAAATTACCTTCAATACCCAGACTTCGCGCAAGGATCCAGCTACGCTGCCACGGAAGGATCCAGTTACTACAACGGTCTCCAGACCTCGTTCGAAAAGCGCTATTCGAGCGGTTTGACCTTTCTGGCGACATATACGTTTGCAAGGGCCCGGAGTGATGCCGGAGACCTCCTCAATGGAGGGGTCGGGGAAGGATATCGAGCCCCCACCATGAACGGATTCGGCATTCAGGGTGATTACCGGGACGCCAACTTCGATATTCGAAACACCTTTCACTTCAGCGGTATATACGAGTTTCCCTTCGGTCCGGGGAAACATTTCGCTACGGACGCCAGGGGAGCGGAGAAACAGATCATCGGCGGCTGGTCCATGAATTGGAACGCTACCGTGGAGGGCGGTCAACCTATCACGATTGGCTGCCCGGACGGAACCGCTGCCGGTTTAGGGTGCAATGCGTTCATCATTCCGGGGGTCAACCGGCACGGAAGTATGACCGACCCCTTTACTTCACGCAACGGAACTAGCGCATTCCTGAACGAGGCCGCCTTCGTCCAGCCCTGCCAGCCTGGGACGAGCACCCCTTCGGGTTGCGTCCCGGTCCCAACGGGTAGTATGGCCTTGTTGGGCGGGGCACCTACCCAGGTTTCCGGCCCAGGCATAACTCGGATCGACTTCTCCCTGTTCAAGGAATTCCAGTTGACCGAGAGATACCGCCTCCAATTCCGGAGTGAATTCTTCAATATACTCAACCACCCCACGTTCATGCCTCCGGGGTTAAGCGGAAATGGCGTAACCGCAGTCCCAGGCTCGACTACCTACAATAATGTGAACTTTGGGGACATTGGAGCAACACGCTTCCCAGGTCAGGATTCACGTCAGATCCAATTTGCTTTGAGGCTGTTGTTCTAGACAGACCAAAGCACAACCAACAAGGGCGCCCCATGTACCGGGGCGCCCTTTTCTTTAGCCCTGGAGCGCGGGCTTCCAGCCCGCATCAAGGAGGAGAGCGGCCAAGATGGCCGCGCTCCCAAACATGAAGCCGCCCAAAGGATGGCATTCCCGGGGCTATCTTCCCCACTTTGACGGGGGAAGCATCCCGCAAACGGTTACCTTCCGCCTGGCCGATGCGCTTCCCAAAGCTGTTCTCGACCGCTGGGAAAACGAGCTGGCAACCATGCCCGAGGCCAGGGCTTCCGTCGAGCGCCGCCAACGAATCGAACATTACCTGGATTCCGGCGTCGGTCAGTGTTGGCTTTCGCAGCCCGAGATTGCGGAAACCGTAGAAAACGCCTTGCTTTTTTTCGAGGGGCAGCGTTATGAGTTGGAAGCCTGGGCTGTTATGCCTAACCATGTGCACGCTTTGTTCACTCCGATGGCAGGCCACAGCTTTTCCGAGATTCTCCACTCCTGGAAGTCCTACACCTCGAACGCGGCCAACCGGCTGCTGGGCAGAAGTGGAGAGTTCTGGTATCCAGATTACTACGACCGCTTCATTCGGCATGAGCAGCACTTTGTGCGTGCCGTCGAGTACATTGAAATGAACCCTGTGGCGGCAGGGCTATGCCTCCGCCCGGAAGATTGGCCCTACGCGAGCGCACGCTTCCGGCGGAGCGTGGGCTTCCAGCCCGCACCAAAAGGAAGTGCGGCCAGGATGGCCGCGCTCCTGGTCGCGCTCCGCGATCGTAGGCCGGCAGGAAAGCCGTGATATGATACGGGCCGAGAGCAGGATAAGTCGCTATGTTCGCTTTTCGCAGGTTGACGGCAGGTCTGGTTCTTTTTGCAGCGTTGTCACCGTCGCTCGCAGCGAGTCAGACGGATACCGAGGGTGGCAAGGCGCTCGACCGCAAGTTCCAATCCGCACTTGCTCATTTCAATTCCGGGCAGTATGCTGCCGCCCAGCAAGAGCTGGAAGCGCTCGCCCGTGCCTTGCCCCATAGTTTTGACGTTCTGGAGCTTCTGGGGCTCGTTTACTCGTCCGTAGGCCAGGAGGAGAAGGCTACGGCGCCCTTCGAGCAGGCTGTCCGCTTGCGCCCGGAATCCGGCGAGGCCCGCAACAACCTGGCCACGAACCTCGTGCGCCGGGGAAAGACGTCGTTGGCCGGGAGGGAATTCAAGAAGGTCGTCGAACTCGAGCCCGAGAGCTTCGACGCCAACCACAATCTCGGCGCGTTCTACCTGCGGACGGGAAGAATCGCAGCGGCCATCCCCTACCTGGCAAAAGCTCAGGGCCGGAATCCTGCCGCCTATGACAATGGCTACGATCTGGCACGGGCGTACCAGGAAACAGGCCGTTTGCCGGAGGCCCGAGGGCAGATTCAGGAGCTCTTGAAGCAGAAAGACACTGCCGAGTTGCACAACCTGCTCGCCGAGGTTGAAGAGAAGGCCGGAAATTATGTGACCGCGGTGAACCAATACGAGTTGGCGGCGCACATGGATCCGAGCGAATCGAATTTCTTCGATTGGGGCGGCGAGCTCCTCCTCCATCAAACCACCAATCCCGCCATCGAAGTTTTCTCGCAGGGGCTGAAACGTTATCCCAATTCCCCGCGCCTCGCCGTCGGACTGGGGCTTGCCCTTTACTTGCGCGGCAGCTACGACGCGGCCGTGAAGGCCCTTTTGCGGGGCACCGATCTGGACCCTTCCGACCCGCGGGCGTACTATGTCTTGAGCAAAGCCTACGACCGGGCCCCGGGCCAAGCCGATGACGTCGTGGAGCGCTTTCGGCGTTTTGCTGAACTAAGGCCTGGTGATGCGCAGGCCATCTTTTACTACGCCCTGAGCCTTTGGAAGGGAAAGCGGCCGGAGACTTCTCAGGCGTACCTCGATCAGGTTGAGTCTTTATTGAAAAAGGCCCTCGCGCTCAATCCTTCGTTCCCTGAGGCCCATCTCGAGCTTGCCAACCTTTACTCCCAGCGTCGCCAGTTCGCCGAGGCTGTGCCGGAGTACCAACAAGCGCTCCGCCTCTCCCCGAATATCCCTGACGCCCACTTCCGGCTGGGGCAGGCCTACGTTCACCTGGGGAAGAAGGATCTGGCGCAGAAGGAATTCCAGCTCCACCAGCAACTCTACGCGCAGCATTTGGCCGAGGATGACAAGCGGCGCTCGGAAATTCGGCAGTTTGTCTATTCGATGAAGGGCACACCCTGAGGCATCGGTGATTGGTGATTTGTAATTGGTGATTGAGAGAACAGAAAATGGAAACTGGAAAATAGAAACTGGGATCCAGTTTCCGGTTTCTAGTTTCCAATTTTCAGGTTCGATCGTCAATCGGCAGTCGGCAATCGTCAATCACGGATCACCAATCGCAGATCACCAATCACCAATCACCAATCACCAATGTTAGGCGATCCACGCGCGAAGTGCGGCGCCGAGCCGGTCGAGTGCAACCGGTTGCGCTTCGTGCCAGAGGGAGAATTCCGGTGGGGCGACAACGTAGGCTTCGGAGAGGCTCTCGGCCAGACAGAGGCACGCCGTCTGGCGTTGATACTCCTGGAGTCGGCTGGCGGCCAACCACACGTAGAGCGCCAGCATTTGTGCGTCGACGGCGCTGCCCGGCAAGTCGTCGACGGCAGGGAGGGGGTTGATCTGATCCGGGTTGTCGAACACGGCCACGCCGGTGAAAGGTTTGGGCTTGCTGCGCACCCCGAATTGCGCCGCCACGAAGGAAGGCCGGGCGCGACGAAACGCTTCCGAGGCCGCCCACTCCACGAAGGAGTTGCCAAAGATCACGGCGCCGTTACCGGTGAGAAACAGCGAGCGCAGAAATTCCCGAATCGCCGGTTGCGCTGCGACTTCCGGAGGACACCACCGCGTCACCTCCACCTTGCGCAGACGATCATACACCGCGTCCGCGTCGGCAAGGTCCTTGCGCATGGTGTTCATTTCGTGCGAGAAGCTCTCCCGGTAGAGGGCCAGCCTCCCGTAGCTCAGCAAGATAGCCGGGGCCACGGTGTTGCCGGAAGGCTCCCGCTTCAGTACGTGATCGACCAGGCTGCTTCCGGCATCCACAACCCAAGTGTCCGCAGGCGGCGTGTCCGGGCGACCCAGGGCGACATCCAGCAATCCTCCGGAACGCCCACCGGCCGCGCTGGGTATGCCGGCGAGAAGGGTTTCCGAAGGGCTGTGGGACTCGCCGGATAGGGCGAGATCGAGCTTCAGAGGCCGGCCGATTCCCTGCCACCGGCGCCAAACGCTCGCCGCATCGACGGGGAGAGGCCGGGGCATGACGAGCAGAACCAGTCGATTTCCTGACTTGACCGCAGCGCCGTTCGTCCTCAGCGCATGCTGCTCCGCCGCATCGAAGACCACCTGCACGGCCCGCCGCCATTCCTGAAAGTACGGCGAGCGGGCGAGCAGAGAGGAGTTCTGGATCGTCTGTTCGGTGGTCGAGAACTGCCCGTGGCGTACCCCCATCTTCTCTTCGAGCTGCACGACATCCCGGAACAGGTCGGAACACTGCTCCGGATTCAGGCCTGCCAAGTAAAGGAGAAGCCTCAGAACCGACTGCCGTTCGTTGGGGAAGAGGTAATCCCACTCGCGGAGTTGTTGATTGACGAAGGGAAGGAAGGTCAGCGGTAGGCGTTTCAGCAGGCCTTTCCTCAAGGCGTCCTGAACTTCCTCCGGCAACTTCTCCTCGACCCGCATGATACCTTCCTGCTAACCTCGAAACTCCCTCAGCATGGCGCCCTGCGAATCCAGAGGCGGGCAACCCAGCAGGCTCGCGAGTGTCGGACAAAGATCAATGTGGCGAACGGGACGATCGATGATTTGAGGCTTGTCGACGCCCGCCCCCAGAGCCATCATCCAAGTGGTCCGGGTTGACTCTTCGTTAGCACGGTGATTGAAGAATCCGTTCGTGGTTGAGCCATCAGGATCCCGTCCGAACTCGGGGAGAATCACCAGCGTGGTCCTCCCCCGGTATTCGGGGTTCGCTTCCACCTCCTGCCACAGTTGGTAGGCAAGCCGGTCTGCCGTTCGGATGCCCGACAGGTGGAGCGCATAAGAGCCGAAGTGCGCCACTTCCACGTCCGAAAAATCGACCACTAACAGGCGAGGTGAAAACTTACGCATGACCTCACGGCTGACCAAGAAGGTGAGCTCGTCGCCGGAGGTCGGGCCGCCGCCCCGCACGAAACTGGCGATGGCGTTCTCGATACTGCTCTGCGCGCGGGGATCCAGCCGGTCGGCGGCGTCGAACACCGTCCAGCCCAGCCCTTCGTAGTTGCTCCCTTCCAAAGCGCTCTCCAGCTCGCCCTCAACCTTGGCCCGATCAGCCAGGTTGGCGGTTCGTCCCCGGCGGAGAGCGTCGGCGACAGCCGTAAGCATCAGTTGCTTGGGAAACACCACGTTGGCGCCATACGCCGGGCCATAATCGGAAGCCGAGCTCGCGCCGATCAGGCTGGTGAGCGCCTTATTGCTGGCCACAACCCAGGTCTCACTCCGATCGACGCGGAGCCGCTTGCGAAATTGCTCGAACACGGTCGGAGTGGTCGGGGCAAGCTTTCCCCAGTCGTCCACACGCTGCCAGTTGCCGGTGAGGATGCTCGAAATCGCGTTGAAGTGCGCGGTCACGCCTTCGTTGCGCACGCGAGGGTAGAACAGGGCCTTGGGGAGCAGGTCTCCCGCCAAGTGTGGGATATTCACCAACCCCTCGGGCGAAAAAGTCTCGGCGTGGCGCACACCACCAGGAATGACGACCACAACCTTTTGGCCGGGGTCGGCAGCGCCATGCAGGCTCTGGTGGGCGCGTCCCTGCGGCGCCATAAGGCCAGCGATGAGCAATCCCGCCGCGCGCAGGAACGTCCGCTTGGAAGGGTCCGCAAGCGACTCAAAATCGCTGGCAAGCTTGCTTTCAACCTGGGTGTCCAGGCGAAGTCTGTTCTCCATGTATAAACCTCTCGAGAGTGACTTCACTCTGAATCCAGCCTCGTTCGGGCCCGCTGAATCGAGGCTTCGCCAATTATATTCCCTGTACCAGGCGTTTTCAACGCAAGGCCCGTGGGTCATGGGTCAATTTGATGCTGTAGCGGCGAGTTTATCTCGCCAAATGGCGGCGTAAAGCCGCCTCTACATCAAATTGACCCACTACCGGCTCGTTCGTGTCTTGGTTGTGCCTGAAGCGTAATGCTACAATTGTCTTCTCACGCGGCGCCGAGTCAGGAACGTCTATGGCTGGGATAAACCATTTCGCGGCGGAAGGCTCTCCACACGAGTTCGCTTCTTCGCGCGCTGCCGAGGGTCAGCGCAAACCCCGACCTTCAACTGACGGCGCGCTCATCAGGGCTGCCCTTCTGGGCTGGCTGCTGGCGTCCCTGGTGGGAGCGGGCTGCCTCTTAGCAGGCGAGAAAGGCACTGTGACGGGAATCGTGGCGGGTCCTTCCCAAGCCCCGATTCCCGGTTCAAAAGTGACGCTGGCGGCTGCGGATGGGAGCCGGCAATCCGTCGCCACGGATCAGAATGGGCATTATTCGTTTCCCTCGGTGGAACCCGGAACTTACTCCCTTTACGCCGAAGCTGCAGGCTATCAGGCTGCGACGCGAACCGCCGTGCGGGTTACGGGCGGAACCTCCATCACCGTGGACTTGCTTCTCGTAGCGACGGTTCCGCCGGGTCCAGGCCAGGCGCCCCCCGTCTCACCACAGCCCGGCTATTACGACGACACCCCCTTGAAGGCCAGCGCGGTCAAAACCACGATCGACGCCGCCGGGTACTCCTCACAAGCGCAGAGCCCGCAACGTTTGATGAGTGAGGGCCCGAGCCTTACCGGCAACGCGCTCAAGACCCCGGCCCGAGAGCAGGGAAGCCCCAACGCCGCGGAGGTAGAACGCGAGCTCCAAACGGCCCTCCGGGCCCATCCCGACAGTTTCGAGGCCAATCATCAACTTGGGGAGTTTTATCTTTCCGTGGGTGATTTGAAAACGGATATCCCCTATCTTGAAAAAGCGCAAAAGTTGAAGCCCGAAGACTACGCCAATGGATTCGATCTTGCTGTCGCCTACCTCGAGACAAAAAACCCTGGCCCGGCGCGACCTTTATTGCAGGACATGCTCCGGCGCAAAGACGCCGCCGAACTCCACAACCTGCTCGGGCAGGTCGACGAGGCCCTGGGCGATCCGATCTCTGCGCTCAAGGAATACCAGCTTGCCGCGCACATGGACCCCAACGAGAAGAACATCTTTGACTGGGGGAACGAACTGCTCCTGCACGAAACCATCGAACCTGCCATTGAAGTTTTCAAGCGCGGCGTCGCGCTTTATCCCAACTCCCAGCGGATGTACATCGGCTTGGGCATCGCCTATTATTCCCGCAGCCTTTACGACGGAGCGATCGAGGCGCTCTGCCACGCTTCGGACCTGAATCCCTCGGACCCGCGGCCCTACCTGTTTCTCGGCAAGATGTACAACGTTTCGGTGGGGAAGGCCGACGAGGTCGCGAAGCGAATGAAGAGGTTCATGGAAACGAACCCCGACAACGCGCTGGCTTATTACTACGATGCTCTTAGTTCCTGGAAAGGCACGCGTGGGAGTGGTCAGGGGGTGGACCTGGCGGAGATTGAGGCCCTGCTCCGGAAGTCGATCTCACTGGACCCGCGGTGGGCGGACGCGCATCTTCAGCTCGGGGTCCTTCTTCACGACCAGCACCGCGATCAAGAAGCTGTCCCGGAATTTCAGGCAGCTATCCGGTTCAAACCTGACGACCCCGACGCCCATTACCGTTTGGCGCAGGCCTTCGTCCGCACCGGCGACAAGGAACGCGGCCAGGAAGAATTTCAGGTTTACGACAAGCTCCACAAGCAACAAGTTAACGAAACTGAAAAGCGCCGGCACGAGATCCAACAATTCGTCTTCACGCAGGGTGGACCCGCCAAGACGAACCCCTAATCGTCCTTCCTCCGGTGATTGACCGTGGGGCTCTCTCTGGAGCGAGCCCCATGATCTCGGGCGCTTGACACACTACGCGACACGTAGTTTCTTTCAATCTGAATTCCGAATTTGGAGTCGTCGGTCATCCTGAGCCCGCCGTGCTTTCGGGCGGGCGATCCCGCTGCAGCGGGACGGCAGTTGTCTTTTGCGCTCAGCATCCAGCGACAAAATGCAGGGATGCTTCGCCGAGTTTACCCTGATCCCGCCGCAGTGGGAAAACGGGCTCAGCATGACAGCACTCAGGCTCCGCGCCTGGCGCCGTTCGGGAAATGGACACCTCGCGAAGCCGTTCGTGGAAATCAAGGGTTAGGAGACACGGGCTTTCCGGGCTGAGGAGGGATGACTGCGTTGGCTCCGGACGGCCCCAGGTTCTGCATCATCGCTCTGATCTTGGAGGCGAAGCGGCCCTTCGGATCAGCATGAAGGTAGGCCTGCATCTCGGAGTAAGCTTTGTCGCGGGCGCCTGCCTGAAGGTAAACGGCCGCCAGTTTCGCGTGCAGCTCTGCCGGCGGCGCCGAATTAATGGAAAGAACGCGCAACCATTCTGCTTCGGCCTTGCCGTATTGCCCCTCGCTGTAATGCGCCGTGGCGAGCTGGTCATACAACTGCCATGCTCGGGGCGACACCCGCAATCCCTGTTTAAGGATCTCTTCACTCTCGACAAACCTCTTCTGGCTGTTTAGAAGTCTGCCAAGCGATGCGAACGCGTCGGGAAACCCCGGATCGCATTGAGTGGCATGACGTAAGTTGGCTGCCGCGGCGTCAGAATCACGGGCTGCGGTTTGAACTGCAGCCAGCCCTGTCAGCGCGCGGGCGTAACAAGGGTACTCAGCGACGGCCGTCTCGAATTCCTTGCGCGCGTCGTCCAGCCGGTTGGCGCGAAGGGCCTTGACCGCCTTTTTAAACGCCTTTCGGGCCTCTTTCGAGGCGCTCATATCAGTCAACGCCGGCAACGGTGAGGCGGTCTTCTGCCGCGGCGCGCGCGTCAGCACAATTCGCACCGTGCGCGGTCCGCCGCCGCCGTCCTTGAGGTCTAAGTAGCTTTGATCGGGATAGAACCCATCGGCGCTGACCGTCATTAAATAGGTGCCCCGGAAGAGAGTCGTAATTTCGAACCGCCCCTGCGAATCAGCGTGTAGCTCGGCCAGGCGAGAGGCGTCGCGCGTTTCGATAGCGATCGTTACGCCGGAAGAAATGACTGCGTCTTCTTCGGTCACTACTTGTCCCGACACCGGAATCGTCGTCTGCGCCTGCGCGGATCGGGGATTGAGGAATTCCAGCGCAATCAGCAGGACAAGTCCTCCGAGCGTGCGGGGAAGGCGCTTCTGGAGCCCTTGATGCATGGTCCCCTCGACAGCGACCCTGGTCTTCTGGTGGTGCTCGCGGCTGGGTCTAACTTACCACCGCACTCGCCGTCGTGCAAGGTAATTAGCACGTCACTGACGGCGAGCGAGGGACTTCTCAAGCCGTCTACAGTTGGAGGTGCTGCGCAGAGTCTCGTTTTTCAGAGACTCTGCGCAGCCGCAGCCTACGGTCCGCCAATCCTAATGGCGGACGACAGAGGGCCGTGAACACAAATTAACTTCCCCCTCTGTCGCCGCGGCGCCAGAGGGCTGGGGTGAGGGGGTTACGATCAATATGGAATGGTTATTGCGTAGCCACGCCTTGGCTCTTTACGCCGGCCCGGGGATCGCCTACAATAGTGTCTTTTGGCCTTGTCGAGTTGTTCTTTAGATTGATATCCTCTATTCGCCTATTACTGTTCCAGTGGAGGAAGCTGGGGAAAATGAATTATGAAACAAACTTCCCACCACAGAGACACAGAAGCACTGAGAACTGAAAAGGAAGGGCCTCCTCTCTGTGCCTCGGTGTCTCTGTGGTTAATGCAATCGATTTCTTCACAGCTTCTTTCCCCTGGCCCTTTGGCGCTGCCGGTGAGAGGGGGAAATTTCAACAGTCTATGAGCATGGTGGCCATTGCGATCCAAAAGCTCACCAAGACGTTCTCAGTCGGGAAAATCCTCCAGACACTTCAAAAGAATCCCCCAAAGAAGGGGGGAACGGAGGTGTTGAAAGGGATCAGCCTGGAAGTCTTTCAAGGCGAGGCGCTGGGATTGCTGGGGCCGAACGGGGCGGGGAAGACTACGTTGCTGGAGATTCTCTCCACCCTTTTGCTTCCTACCGGCGGAGAGGCCACAATATGCGGTTACGACGTGGTGAGGGAAGCCGGGCAGGTTAGAAAGGTGGTTAGCTATTGTCCCTCAGCGTCAGAGAATTTCTATCCGCGCTTGACGGGAATGAGAAATATGGAGTTCTTTGCGCTGCTGAATAATCTATCGCCTCGAGAAGCCAGGAGAAAAATCCAAACGGTATTGGACCTGGTGGGATTGGAGGGCGGCAGCGACGTTCCCTTTCAACTCTACTCGGAAGGGATGAAGCATCGGCTGGCCCTGGCCAGAGCGCTTCTGACTGACCCTGAATTGTTGCTTCTGGATGAGCCGACTCGGAGTCTTGACCCGGTGTTGCAGGGGGAGATTCGCAAGTTCCTGCGGGAGCGAGTGGTGGCTAAGCTTGGCAAAACGGTGCTGCTGGTCACCCACAGCCTGCTGGAAGCCGAACAAGTGTGCGATCGGCTGGCAATTCTGCATCGCGGCCAGATCGTGAGAATTGGAACGCCCGGGGAAATCAAGAAAGCCTGCGGCGGGGAGGACTTGACGGCGGCCTTCGAGAGGGCGGTGGGAGCAACCTCATGCCAGTAGCCTGGAAAGCTTGGGCCTTCTTCAAGCGCGACCTGATTACGGACCTCAGTTACAAACTTTCCTTCGCCTTTCAGGTGGTGGATATCCTGGTGAGTATCGGAGCGTTTTATTTCCTGGCTCGGATACTGGGCAAAGCCGCTTTTCGGGGCTATGAGCCGTTTCCCTTCATCCTGGTGGGAATGGCCGTCAACGGCTATATGAGTACCTCTCTGGTTTGCTTCGCGCAGGCCATCCGGGGGAATCAGCCGCTGGGCACACTGAAGATGGTCCTGGTCACGCCTACCTCCCCGGTCGCCTTCGTGCTTTTTTCTTCGCTCTACCCGTTCCTGCGCGCCGCCCTCGATGCCGTGTTCTACCTGCTTGCCGGAACGATGTTTGGGCTGTCGCTTGCCCGGGTGAACCTCCTGGCCGTGCTGCTGATTTTCCTCTTATCGGTCGCTGCCTTCAGCAGCATCGGAATCCTTTCGGCGACCTTCACCCTGGTCTTTAAGCGGGGTGACCCCTTCTTATGGCTTTTCGGGGGCCTTTCCTGGTTGTTAGGAGGCGTGTTCTACCCGCTCGAGGTGCTGCCACGTTTTCTTCAGGACGCTGGTCAGCTCCTGCCCATCACCCACGCCCTGGTGGGGATGCGGGCGGCGCTCCTGCGCAACGCCTCCATCCCCGAGTTGCTTCCGCAGATCGGAGTGTTGGGGGTCTTCGCTCTGGTCGGTTTGCCACTAAGCCTGCTGGCCTTTCACTTGGGTGTCCGGTGGGCGAGGATCACCGGCACGCTCAGCCACTTCTGAGGAATCACGATGTCTCCCGAAGATGAACTGTGTTTGTTGCTGGCTCGCGCCCAGCTTTCACCCGAGGCGCGGGAGCGGACGCTGAGCTTGCTGGCGTGCCCGTTGCAGTGGCCTCTCCTCCTCGAACGCGCCAGGATATTCGAGGTCTTTCCCCTGCTCTATGCGGGTCTCCGCACGCTTGACTTTTCCGGCGTCCCCGACCCCGTCCGCTCAGAGTGGACGACAATCTTCCGATTCAACGCGATTCGAAACGAGATACTTGCCATCGACTTGGCCAGGATCCTCCGCATGCTCGCTGACGCCGGAGTACCCGTCATACCGCTGAAAGGCATCGGCTTGGCTAAGTCACTCTATGGCGACGCCGCCCTGCGTGCTTGTGCCGACCTCGACATTCTCATTCCCTCGAAAAACGTGGCCGAGGCTTTCCACCTCCTTTTGTCTTCAGGGTATGAACCCGAGTTCACCCAGCCGCGTCTCCTGCACCTTGTGGCGCGTTACGGCAGAGGTTGCACGATGATGACGCCACAGAACCACATGTGCAGCTACGCGCTTGAGCTCCACTGCGGGCTGGTGTGGGGAGGCCCACTCGAGCGTGAGTTGCTCGAGGAAATCTGGTCAGATGCGGCTCGCAAGAGCTTTTGCGGAGTCCCCACCTTTGCATTAAGCGCGGAGTGGGAGTTTCTATACCTGGCGGTGCATGCAAGTCGGCACGGCGGGCCTTCTCTCAAATGGCTCATCGACCTTGACCGGTTATGTTCCCGCGGCGCCATCGACTGGGAGAAGGTGAGCGAGAAAGCGAAGTGGCTGGGCTGGGAGGAGGCCGTTCGATCCTGCCTCGCGGCTTGTGCCGCTCTTTTCGATACCCCCATCAACCCCGCCTTTGGTTTGAAAACGCCGCGCGGCTCCGGCGCCCCGCGCGCTGTCGGATTCCCAAGTGTCTCCGAAATCCTCTTCTCCCTTCGGTTGCTCAAAACGCCGACGCGCAGGCTGCATTATCTCGCCATCCACCTCTTCATCCCAACGCTGGCCGAGTGCGAATTCCTTCCTCTCCCCGACTCGCTCTTTTTCCTTTATTACGCCTTGCGGCCTTTCCGCATCGCCTGCCAGACCGCATGGTGGTTCGGTGAAGCCGGCATAAAAAGCCTCTGGCGCGCGCTTCGCCGGCGCGCCGCAAACGCCGAATAGCCCCGAATTCACAGATTGATACTACTTTCGGGTCTGCCTGATCTGATGTGGACGGGATTCCCATTTGTCGCACTCTTCTCATTTTCTTGAAGCGTTCTGCGCCAGCGAACAAAGTTCCCATGTGTTTTCAAGGGGTTAGAAGAATGCTGGGGATATGCAGGCTCGCGCATGAGTGTGGCATTTTGACACACTCGGCGGTTCGCCCGCCCGAAAGCACGGCGGGCTCAGGATGACAGACGAGTCCAAGTTCGGAATTCGGGTTGAACGCGCCCCGAAGGGGTCGCGCTCAGCAAGTTGGGCTGGGCGCCAAGGGGAGCCGGATTATCTGCGAGATCTGCGTAATCTGTGGATCGTCGCACTAAAGGCGGGTGACCGATTCCTCGGAAGGCGGTGCAGAGGGGGCCGCATCGATGATCCGGCTGAGGGGAGAGGCCTGGGGTGGCCGCACCCCGGCGATCTGCACCAGGGTGGGCTGGGCGCGCGAAGCATTCTTGAGGATCATGTTGGCGGAAAGAAGTCCGGTGCGGGCGAAGGATTTTTCGCAGTCCTGCGAGGATGGGCCGCGCATGTTGCCTTCCATGTAGGCCAGGCCGGGACAGCGCGTGCAGGAACCCACGTGCGTGCACGTGGAGCAGACCGGCAGGTCACGGGCATGGATGGAGCGCACTTCGTTCATTTGCGGCGAGTGCCGCCAGATCTCCAGGAACCTCTGCTTGCGCACGTTGCCGGTGGGCAGCGGAAACTGCACGCAGGGATAAACGTCCCCGTAGGGAGAAATGTAGCAGGCCGTATGGCCGGCGCTGCACGGGAGTCCGTCGAGCACATCGTCATTCACGGCCGGGGGAGGCGCGCAGAACTCCTCCACGTTGCCCACCAAGTCGCCGTTGTGAAAGGCCTGCTGCAAGTCGTCGTCGCCGATTCCCAGAGGCAGGATGGAGCGGTCCCCATCCATCTTGGGCGTGATGGTCGGGTCGATGGTGTACTCGGCCCCCAGTTCCTTAGCCAGCGCCTTGACGCCCGCGTAGTCGTTCAGGTTCGAGCGCATGAGCACGTTGGCGATGATCGTCTTCATCCCGCGCCCACGGAGCAAGCGCATTCCGGCAATCGAGCGCTTCAGTGAGCCGGGCAGCTTGGTAATGGCGTCGTGGACCTCCGGGCGGTGCGAATAGATGCTGACTTGCACCGCCTGCACTCCCAGCTCACACAGGCGGGCCGCCTCTTTCTCGCGGATCATGAAGGCGTTGGTCTTGACCTTGACGCAGAAGAGCAGGGAGCGGGCGTATTCCAGGATGCGGAAGAAGTCCATGCGCATCAGCACTTCGCCGCCGCTCAAGCAGAGGAAGAAAACGCCGGCCTCGGCCAGTTGGTCGAGTACGTCCATGATCTCCGCGGCGCTCATCTCACCGTGATCGTCGTGGTCCAGGTAGCAGTGGACGCAACGCTCGTTGCAGCGGTACGTCACATCGAGCTGGACGCTCAGAGGCACACCCGCCTTCAGCGCCCGTTCGTTCATCTCCTCCATTAGTGTGGCCATAAAATCCGCGCTCCATGAAGCAGGAAGCAAGAATCAAGAAGCAAGAATCAAGAAGCAAGAAGCAGAAATCAGACGGAAGCCGCGATGGCTCGTGAATAACCTTTCAGCAAGCGTCCGACCTCGTTCAGCAACTCCATCAGCTCTCCCGTGCTTCCGTAACCAAGATCCTGTGACAAGATCAGGTAGTAACGGCTCTCCTCGAGGGAGCCTTCCGCAATATTCATGAACCGTGCCTTGTCCGCCTTGCCGCGTTTCGCAAACCCCTCTGTAGTACTAATGGCGAACTTCGTCGCGTGGCGCGAAGAAAAGCAGATCCTTCGCTTCGCTCAGGATGACATGTCATTCTGAGCGGAGCGCAGCGTAGCGAAGAATCTGCTTTTGGTTGCGGCTACGCCGCGCTGCGATGTTGGCGGCAATGGAGATAGCGGCCCTCCTCATTTGGCTCGTCAACCCGTAAATCTCCCGGCTGGGGAAGCGTGCGGTCGCTTTGTAGACTGCCAGGACGAAGGCATGGGCCCTCTGCCGGAGCAGCAAATCTCGAAATGTCTTAGCTGCTTGCCGTTCGAGCATTGTTGTTCCGCGCTTCCTTCCTACTCCTCCTTGCCGAACGGTCTGTCGGAAAGTATCAGAATTCCGTGCTCAGCCAGCTCCCGGACAAAGGTTTCCGCGTCCTTGAGGGCTTGACCCGGCTCCACCTCATATTCAGGGCAAATCTTCTGCGCCACGATCTCCTCGAGTGAGGTTGCGCCGTCCGCCGCCTGCCAAATCATCGTGCCCAACTCGTTCAGGCTGAAAAGGGTGGAATCGCGGGCGGACATGATCATCATTTCGCCGTCCAGCACGCGCGCGGCGATCTCTTTGCTGTGGGCGATGTAAAGTGGACTCATACGATCAACTCCCCTGCCGTGCAAACTGGAAAATCGAAAAGCGAAACTGGAAAATCGAAATTGGAAAATCGAAAATCGAAACTGGAAGCTGGAAACTGGCCATTAACCACTAGGAGGCTGCGGAAAAACCCCTCGAGGCTGTCATCCTGAGGAGCCGCAGGCGACGAAGGATCTCGCATTGTCTTGAAAATACTCAGGGCGAGATTCTTCGCTTCGCTCAGAATGACAGCTTGGAAGCGTTTTCCCGCAGCCTGCTAGCCACTAGCCACTCCGATCACCCAGCCCCGGCCAAAGAGCGGGCTCATGCGATCAACTCCCACACCCGCGCATCCGGAGTGAACACCAGCCGGCGGACTGGAACGCGCCTCACAAAATCGCAAACAGTCTGGAAAATCATCCCCGCCAGTTCGTCGTCCCGGGCGAAGAAGAGGATGTTCTGGAGCAGCTCCCGCGCCGCTTCGGCATCGCTCATGGGCTCGATCCGGTTCTCCGGGCCTTGGGCAAGAAGGTAAAGGGCGGCCAGGGGCGCGCGCAGGTTTTCGCCCAGCCGCGCCAACTCGCCCGCGAACGGCGTACCAAACGCCTCAAAAGCCGGGGCTGGGGGCTGGGGGCTAGGGACTGGGGGCTGAGGACTGGGAGCTGGACACTGGGTTTCGGATTCGGGACTCGGGGCTCGGGATTCGGAATCCGGAATTTGCATTCCGGAATCTGTGCCTTTCACTCCTGAATCCTGAATCCTGAATCCTGAATCCTGCCTTCTGAATCCTGCCTTCTGAATCCTGAATCCTCGTACGTAGGAGATCTCATCCGTGAGCAGCACGACATCCGGCGGCGCCAGGCGCGAGATCGTAGTCTTCCCCGCTCCCGAGACTCCGGAGAACAAGAAGGCGCGACCGTTTCGAACCGCGCTGGCGGCGTGCACCAGGAATCCGCCCTCGCGGGCCAGGATGAGCGAGTGCAGAATGCGCAGCACACCATCGATGGCATAAGGATTCGCGCTCTGCCGCACCCAGCCCCGGCGGCATTGCGGATCCCATTCCGCGCGGAAGTCGCCCCTCTCCATCACCCAGCGTCCGGCGTCCCGGCGCACGCTCACATCCTCGGCGTCGCACACCTTCCCGGGCGGAATCAGCTCGATCTCGAGTTCCATCACGGCAGCCGGCGCCTCCGCGGTTACAAACTTCCCGTAGCGGTCCTCGAGCATGCGCGCAAACTCCGCACTGCCGGTGCGGACCAGTATTGGCATCCCACCGATGTCGATGGCGAGCTCATGGACTGCCGTACTCAACGCGCTGATAGCGCCTCCTCTATCCCCGAAGGGAATGAATATGAATGCCCGGGCAGAACGCCCCCTATCCACATGCCAGCCGACCGAAGGCGCCCTGAAAGGCCGTGCGAAACATGGCCGTGGTCAACGCCCCTGATGCGCCCCGCCCGCCGCCATGCGCCCCGAAAGGGCGCGGGTAATGTAGCCGGGGGCAACGCCCCCGGAAAGGCGAACCACCCGCACAGCACGCTGACCCCGCAGAGCGGGGTCGCATGCCCGGCTACGTCCAAACATAGCGCTCATCGTATTCTACCCCATGTTTGCGCAGAAATTGAATGAGTTCTTCCTGAAATGACCTCTTCCGGTGGTGTTCCTTCTGATCGGCGATGTACTGCTGCACGGACGCCGCGTTCGACTCGCTGACGGAAAAAGCAGCGTAGCCGTCCTGCCAATGGAAGTTCCTCAAGGGCGCGCTCTTGGTCTTGATCCACCTCGACGAGCCTTTCTTCACTTCGGCCACTAGCTCCGCCAGCGCCACGTTTTTCGATTGAGAAACCAGCATGTGCACGTGGTCGGCGGTCCCGTTGACCGCGAAACATTGCGAATCAAGGTCGTTTGCGATTCCCGGCGAGATACGCGTGGAGCTCGCTTTCGACTTCAGGGGATATAAGGTTGGCGCGCCCTTTAGTGGAAAAGATCAGGTGGACGAGAACGCGAACAAGGGTTTGCGCCACTCGTGCGACCCCTCCGGGGTCGATTCAATGTATTGGTATGCGCCCTGACCGGGGGCGTTGCCCCCGGCTACATTACCCGCGCCCTTTCAGGGCGCTTTTGGTTCTCAGCCTCTTGCTGCGTTTTCCGGGGGCGTTGCCCCCGGCTACATTACCCGCGCCCTTTCAGGGCGCTTTTGGTTCTCAGCCTCTTGCTGCGTTTTCCGGGGGCGTTGCCCCCGGCTACATTACCCGCGCCCTTTCAGGGCGCTATGGGAGAAAACTCTTGTTTCCGGCTGAAGTCGCAGCAGCAGCCGGGTGGCAAGGTCTGACCGGGAAAGAATCCACGAGGCAAGGCGGCTGGCGAGCGACTGATGCGGGGTGAGCCGGCGACGGCCGCGCTCGATGGCCGTAACCCGGCCCAACAACTGGTGGCTTGAAACTGGCGCGTCGTTGCTGCCCACGCTGTCGCCGCGCGTCACCCATTGAATTCTGTCCTGGCAGAGGGTTCGTTCCACCACGCGGTGGGCCACCAGCCTCCCCTCGCGCCCAAACAACACGATGTCACCCGGAAGCGCTTCCGCGGCGTCGTGGCTGCGCACAGACAGGATATCACCCGGCCAGACGGCGGGCAGCATGCTGGCGCCGGTGGCGCGCAGGCGCAGTCTCCCCGAGGAGCGGAGCACCTCCGCCGCCAACTCACAGCCCAGCGTTTCCCGGGCTGTGCTACAAGCTGTGACCTCTCTTGTCATGAGTTTCTTCTGTTATAGTGGCACTGTCCCTGGGTGGTCTGCAGCTTGCCACAGCTCAGCGCCTTGGTTTCAAAGACCTGCTCGTGGCGCACCTCAGGTTTCCGGTAGGGCTTTCGCACCCCCTGCTGCGCGTCCAAAGGACTGGCGCGCCGATCAGTGTCTTCTCGCTGCCTCATGATGATAACCTCCGATTAAGAAACATATTGCCACGAGAAACATATCGTCACATTGACCCGGCAGGATAAACCTGCTTCCCAACGTACGGAACTCGTGTCCCGGGCATTTTCCGCAAGCCCGCAGATCCAGGCCTCCCTGATATGCTGCTTACTCCCTAAAAACCCAGGCAATAACCCTCTTCCAGATTCTCTCACTTTCACTCTGCGAGATTTTAACATACCTCGCTCGCAAGAGGATGGCATGAGCGGCGAATTACAGCAACCCGGACTGCGTTAGCTTGACCGCGCAATACGCCGCGGTCGATCCGCACTGGCTGGTTGACGTCGCCAGCGTACCGAAGTAGAGGCTCGCGGCCTGCCCAGAGCTTGAATCGTTGTCCACGATGATGGCGCTCGTCCCACCGGCGGGGGCGGGGCTGGCTGTCACCGTCGGGCCACTGGTACTACCCGTCATCGGCAATGTCCAGGTGTACAGTTCGGGTGTGGTCAATCCAAAGAACAAGTAATCCTGCGTGGGGCCCGTGACAGTTGCTCCTGTAGTGGTGTAGGTGCAGCCGCTCGTGGCGCTAAGGGTACTATTGAACGCTATGGACGTTGAAGCTTGCGATGTGAGGACCTGTTCCCCATTGATGGCAGCAGCGCCGCCCGTCGGGCACCCGGTCCCGCCGCCCGAGACGCCGGCGATGGTAACCGTTTGTCCGTTGACGAGTGCGTTGGTCGGGGTGGTTACAGTTACTGTAGTCCCGGATTGCGAAACTGCGGTGGCGGCATATCCAACGAGCGTGGCAGTTGGGCTGCTCAGGGTGCAAAGGCCTGTGCCGAACGCGGTGCCATCCCCACCGGTAAATGTAAAGCTCGACGAGCTTCTCGTTGCAATGATGTGCACCCCTTCGATGTCAGCAGCAGCAGTGGGAGTGCAACTGCCGCTGCCGGAAGCTACGCCAGAGATGCCGACCACGTCGTTGACAACGAAACTGTTACTCGCGGCTATGGTGACTGCAGTCGTGCTTTGCGAAACCGCCGTTATGGTCACTCCCACCGGATTGCCGTAGAACTCGTTGAGCGGCGAGCAAGTGGGGGGGGTGCTGCCGACATCATTGGAAACATTGTATTCGGGGCCCGAGGTGTCCAGGGCCTTCGACGCGAACTGCCACTGCTTCACATGGTAGCCAGGGTTGCTGTTGGCGGTCTGGCATGTGAGCAGCTCGCCGTTATTGCCGTCGGTACCCGAGCTGATTCCTTTGGTATAGTAGTTGTTATCCGGCGTGGGGGAGTACATCGGGGGGTAAGGGCTAGAGCAGTTATTAGTAGTGAGGTCGAAGTCTACCTTGTCCGTCAGGGTGGAGGTTGTGAACCAAAATTGGGTGAGTCGGGAGGCGCCATCACTGTTGCAGCCCCCTACGACATAGCCCACCAAGTTCGTCGAGTCAACGATCGCGCCGTCGCGAATGCCGCCCGCCGTGCTTGTGCTGATCGTTAGCTTTGTTCCTTCCAGAGTTCCGCCCGACGAGTAGTTGTAAAAGTAACCGCCGCTATCCCCGACGAAAATGTTGCCGGTATTGGACACATCAACCACCGGGGAGGAGAGCTTGTTGGCGCTAACCGAGACGGGGAAGCTCCCCCCTGCATGCGCCGGCGTCCCCCAGAACACCCCGGTGACGGAGTACAGGTAACCTTTGTCGTCGCCGATAAAGGCGGTATCGTCCCCGAAGTTAACGAACGGAGACGAAAACGAATCTATTCCCGTGGTCACGTTGGTGACCAAACCCAAAGGAAGCATGAAGTCCGTCGCGGTGCTATTTAAGGTGCTGCCCGGAATCACCGGGTTGGTTGCGCAGGTCGGCAAGGTGCTCCCGCCGTTATTGTTGCTGGCGCAGGCGGTGGCCGTCCCGTATTCGGTGTTACCGCTGGCGAACGTCAGCACGTGCAGGATCGCGCCGAGGGTCGTGTCGTTCTCGACGTAAGCGATTTTTGTGCCGCTGCCCGAGATCACGGGCGAGGTGGCTACGGGTCCGACGCCGGAGGCATAGGAAAAGATGAATTCTGGATTGGTCTTACCCATGCACAGGGGCGTCCCCGACCCGCTGTAGAGGTAATTGAATCCGACGATGTTGGCCTGACTGCCGTTCGTCGGGGTTGAAGGGGTCCCCCAGGTTAAACTGGTTACGGTGGTAGGCACGGTCAGCGCCACCCGGTTCCCCGGTGTGAGCATGTAGACGGTGACCGTGTTGGTGGATGCAATGGCCACGATACGGCCGAGGGGGTAACCATTATTGAGATTGCGATTGATCGCGGCCGCCAGATTGGTCGCGTTGGCGTTCGCGTTCGTTTGACCCGTGCTGGTGGCCACCTCGAAGTCTGTTCCTGTGTTCACGGTAGTGCTGGCGGTCAAGCTCAGGTTAACCGCGGTTCCGCCGGTCGGAGTTACGGTGAATTCTACAGTGCCAGTGCCGGACAAGGCGGTGGTGCTGAACGTGCCAACAATGGAGCCCCGTGTGTTCCCGGTCCCGGCAGCGACGGGGAACACCGCGAAATCGTTGGTGCAGCTTGGCGGCGCGTTGACGTCGAAGACAAACTTGGCAGGCGACATACCCTGAGCGACGCCGCCCGTCCCGCCCAGTGAAACGGCCCAGTCCTTGTTCAGCGCGAGCTTTGCGCTCTTCTTCTTCACTAAGGTTGGTGGCCAGGCGGTTGCGCTTGCAGCGGTTGTTCTTGTGATAGTTGGATTTCCAATGGCAGCGCTCTCGTCAGCCAGCGCCTTGCCGTGCAAGCGCGTCGCTACGAAATAGCGCGGATCGCTCTGCATCTTCGACGCCTGCTCCCGCGTGAACCCTACGGTATAGATCAGGTGCTGATTGCTCCAGTCCATCGGAAGCGGCACGCTCCCATCCGGCCTCTTAAAATCTTGTCCAAACGCCGACCCGGTGAAAACCGAAGGGATCACCACCATACCGAAAACGATCGCAGCGAGGGACAGCTTGTTAAAGAAACTCTTCTTGGCGCTCATGGTCTGCTCCTTTAAGTCTCCCTTTGCGGGAAGAACTCCAGGTGTCCTTATCCGTTCACCCGCTTCATTTCTGGCGTACATCTTGGCAGTTGGTTGCAAAACCTCGCGACACCCACGCGTCGGTGGACCACCTGCAATTTCGCGTCTCGTGGGTATCTCCTCCTCTTACACTTATTGCCCCAGGAGCGTGCTCTAAATTTTATACTCGTGGTGAGTTTCCCACGGTTAAGTTTTGCTCCGTTTGCGTATCGTAGCGGGCTCGTGCCCGGCACTCCCGACCGATCCGGCACGGCGCCTCCACTCACCTAACCGAAGTGTGAGAAGCCGAGTCTGAGGGATTCTCAAATACCGCGCAGCGGTGCCCAGCTTGACGCACTTCTTAGCAACTATCAAACATCAGCTTGAACCAATCCACTGCATTCGTCTCTACTGTAGATTCTGTAGAGGCACTTAGAGATTCAGGCGCTCCAGGTACTGTCGAATACTCATTCCGCGGCATTCTACCTGTTCCTCCTAGAAGATACGCCTGCTTCAGCTCCCACGTGTGCGCTCGGATGGACAAGACCCTGATCGTCGATGGCGAAGCCTTCGAGGGATACGGCGGCACGATCCCCATACTCCATTGGAGCAATCAACGGCGATTCCCCCTCGAGCAGAATAGTTAAGAACGCCATGGCCCCGGCCGACGGCCCACGACCACGTCAATTGCGTATCGTAACGGGCTCGTGCCCGGCACTCCCGACCGATCCGGCACGGCGCCCACAGCGGCACGATGAGAACCTAAGAAGAGCCGCTGAGGGCATTTCCCGGCATCCGAATAGATGATACGAGTCCGCACAAACACACATTAGAGCGCTCTAATCAGAGCCCGTCAAGTTACGGGCGTACCAGCCGAAGGTATTACGAAGGTACTAGTGTTATGCGTCATAAATAGCTATACAATGAGGGCAGATTCTGTTATGCTCGCGTCACAATGTGGATCTCTGCCCGACGTCTGTTGCTGGCCTCGGGGGATCGCGATCTCCTCGAAGGCCTGGTGCGCGGTCGCAACACCGCGCAGAAGGTGGCCCTTCGCGCTCGGATCATTCTGGGAGCCGCAGAAGGGATTTCCAATAATCACTTGGCCAAACAGTTGGACGTCACCCGCCCGACGATTTTGTTATGGCGTCAGCGCTACGCGCAGGTCGGCGTTGCCGGGCTGCTGCGAGACGCCCCTCGGCCCGGGCGGCGCAAGCGCATAGGGGCTCGGCAGGTGGAGGCCATCGTGAACGCCACCCTGCACACCACGCCTCGGGATGCCACGCACTGGAGCAGCCGCACGCTGGCCCGCTCGCAAGGGGTGAGTGAAGCTACCGTGCGGCGCATCTGGCGGGCCCACGGCCTGCAGCCGCATCGGACCGAGACCTTCAAGCTCAGCCGGGATCCCGATTTCGTGCACAAGCTGCGGGATGTGGTGGGGTTGTATCTGAACCCGCCCGACAAGGCCTTGGTGCTGTGCGTGGATGAAAAGGGCCAGATTCAGGCCCTGGATCGAACTCAGCCGGTGCTGCCGTTGCGACCGGGGATTCCCGCCCGGCAAACCCACGACTACATCCGACACGGCACCACGACGTTGTTTGCCGCACTCAATGTGTTGGAGGGAACGGTTATCGGTAGCTGTCTGCCGCGGCAGCGCCACATCGAGTTCCTGGCGTTTCTGGAACAGATCGAGCGGGCCACGCCGCGTCGGCGGGACATCCATATGATCCTCGACAACTATGGCACGCACACCCACCCGAAGGTACAGGCTTGGTTCGCCACCCACCCGCGCTACCACTTGCACTTCACCCCCACCGGCGCCTCGTGGCTGAACTTGGTGGAGCGGTGGTTTGCCGAAATCACCCGCAAGCGCATCCGACGCGGAACGTTTCAAAGCGTCACCGAACTCAATCGCGCCATCTCTGAATACCTTCGAGAGAATAACCGTAACCCTCGTCCGTTCATCTGGACTGCGACCGCTTCCAGGATCATGAAAAAAATCAGGCATTGTAAAGAAGCGTTAGACGCATAACACTAGTACCAGCCGTCAGCTCTCAGCTCCCAATTACGACCAGGTGTTCTTGCTGATCGCTGGCAGGCTGCGGAAAAACTCGTTTGGGGTGTCATTCCGAGGAGCCCCAGGCGACGAGGAATCTCGCATTGGCTTGAAAACACTCAGAGCGAGATTCCTCGCTCCGCTCGGAATGACAGCTTGCAAGGGTCTTTCCGCAGCCTGTTCGCGGCCGAGGGTTTCACCTCCGACTTCAGACTCCAGACGAAGACACATTAGAGCGTTCTAATTAAAGCCTGTCAAGTGCTGATAGCGGCATTAACTAATGATGAAAATTACAAGGCTATTAGCCCTCAGCCGTCAGCTATCAGCTATCAGCTCTCATACTACTTTCGGGTCTGTCATGCTGAGTCCCGACTTGTCGGGACGAAGCATCTCGCTCTGCTGTTTGTCGGCGGAAAAGTCCAGAGCGAGATTCTTCGCTCCGCTCCGCTGCGCTCAGAATGACAGCATGGCGGGATCCCGCTCTGCGGGACAGACCCAATCGCCAATCACCAATCACCAATCACCAATCGGCAATCAGCCTCTCGCCCCTTTCTGTCGTCGCTATCCCTGCAGGCGCTGCAAACCATGCCGCATGAAGCTGTGAATGAACTATGAAACAGACTTCTCACCACTGAGGCAAAGAGACATGAAAACCCCTTTTTCTGACCTCTGCCTCCTGACTCCTTCAGTGCCAGCGTCGCCAAACGGGAATCCCACGGGGCTTGCCTTACTCAGGTGCGCACCAGTTGCCGTGAAACCCTCCTTTTGCTGAAGAACCAGTCATAGTAACGGTTATCGCAAGTTGCGCAACGAAACGGCCTCAGCAAAAGCAAGGGAAGTACCAGAAAATCCAGCGCGCCGCGCCGCATTGAACGCGTGACCTTCTTACTCTTACAGATAGGGCAACAACGGATTGGCATATTCGTTCGCTCCGTTCTGAGGGAGCGTTTGGAAGCTTGATTTGAGGCTACGCTCTCTCCTAGCTTCTTTTTCTCAGTGCCTCTGTGCCTCTGTGGTTAATGCAATCGATTTTTTCACACCTTCTTTCGCCGTGGGCCATTCCGCCCTGCGGGACGGACCCAATCACCAATCGCCAATCACCAATCACCAATCGACAATCTCCTGTCGTAACGGGCTCGCGCGCGGCACTCCCGACCGACCCGGCGCGGATTAAGCAAAACAAGGAGTGCTTCCGGACGGGTGCCGGTTGACGCACCTGTTACCGCAGCACACTTGGCCCGACGGGCAGCAGGTCCTCCCACCATTGCAGGACTGGCCTGAGGGACAGCAGCTTCCGTTGATGCACGTCTGGCCTGAGGTACAGCACATGCGCCCAAAGAACCCCAAGAAGCCCCCGCAGACCTGGGCTGAGGGACAGCACTTTCCGTTGACGCACGTGTGGCCTGAGGGACAGCACGTCCCCGAGCAGGACTGGGCTGAGGGACAGCACTTTCCCTTGACGCACGTCTGGCCTGCGGGACAGCACGTGCTGCCGCAGCAGGCCCCTGTCTTTTCGCAGCAGTGGTCCGTGCAGCAAGTGTCGTCGCCGTCGCAAACCGTCCGACCGCAGCACTTATACCCTGGGGGATAGCAGTTCCCATTGCAGGGGACCGGTCTGGAGCGGGGGCACCGGTCAGGCGCCGGCGCCCCCAGGCCACGGGAAGCCCGTCCTAAGCCCAAGGAAGCTAATAGGGCGCCGCCCACGGCTCCGCCGACCAGCTTGAATGCTTCTCGTCTCGAAATCGAGCTGGCAGTAATTCTCGATATGTCGTCCAAAAGCGCGCTCATTTCACTCCTCCTTATTGACCAACCCGGCGGTCACGGACGAGAGCCAATAGTGCGTCTCTGCCGACTGCCGCGTCCCTGGCAATCACACCGTCTTCCCCAATCAGAAAAGCTATCGGCGTCGCCAGAGTCCCGTGCTCTCTTGAAACCTTCCACTTCCTATCCTGAAGCAGCACCGGAAACTCAAAACCGTGCTGCGCTGCCTTGCGGTGGTTCTCCTCCGCATTGCCCCGTCCGACGGCCCGCGACCACGTCAATTGCGTATCGTAACGGGCTCGTGCCCGGCACTCCCGACCGACCCGGCGCCCACAGCGGCAAAATGAGAACCTAAAAGGAGCCGCTGAGGGCATCTCCCGGCATCCAAATAGATGACACAAGTGCAGACGAACACACATTAGAGCGCTCTAATCAGCCCGTCAAGTTACGAGGGTACGGCCGTCAGCTATTACGAAAGTGTCAGCCGTGAGCTAGTACGAAGGTAACATTACGAGGGTACCAGTACCCGCTGTGAGCAATCCCGCCGCGGCGGGTCAGCTCTCAGCTATCAGTTACAAGACTGAGCCGCTCTTGCTGATCGCTAAAAGCTCAGGGTTTCACTTCTGAGTTCAGATTGCAGATTGCAGATTCCAGATTGCAGATTGCAGATTTCAGACATTCAATCACCGATCGCCATTCGCCAATCACCAATCGCCAATCGGCAATCTCCAATGTTGGTCGGCGGAAAGGTCCAGAGCGAGATTCTTCGCTCCGCTCCGCTGCGCTCAGAATGACAGCAGGGCGGGATCAATCGCCGATCGCCAATCACCAATCGCCAATCGGCAATCTCCAATGTTGGTCGGCGGAAAGGTCCAGAGCGAGATTCTTCGCTCCGCTGCGCTCAGAATGACAGCAGGGCGGGATCAATCGCCAATCACCAATCGCCGATCACCAATCGCCAATGTTGGTCGGCGGAAAAGTCCAGAGCGAGATTCTTCGCTCCGCTGCGCTCAGAATGACAGCAGGGCGGGATCAATCGCCAATCACCAATCGCCGATCACCAATCACCAATGTTGGTCGGCGGAAAGGTCCAGAGCGAGATTCTTCGCTCCGCTCCGCTGCGCTCAGAATGACAGCAGGGCGGGATCAATCGCAAGTCGTCGCTATGCCTGCGAGGACTGCAAACCATGCCGCATTGGCCGGGATGTGCAAGTTGAAATCAAAGAAGCTGTGCACCAGCAGGCCACAGCATCCAATGGCGGCGCCCAAGCGAATCCAGCCAGCTCGTGATCGAAAGGGTTGACCCCAATCTCGAAAGGCCAGACGAAGAAAAAGCGCCAGAGCTGAGAGAATGAGCAGCGCGCCGACCAGTCCGGTCTCAGCTACCGCCTCCGCATAATCGTTATGCGCGTGATCGACCCACATGTCGGTGGGAAAACTCTGATAGCGGGGGTAAGCGGTCTCGAAATCTCCCAAGCCAACACCCAGGACGGGATGGTCACGCCACATGCGCAGCGAATCGAGCGCCATGCGCTTACGCAAACCGGCCCATTCCGCCCGAGCACTGTCGACGTAGGCTACCGACCCCAGCTTTTTCGCCACCCAGCCCGGGTCGACATAGGCAAACAGCATTACGCCCGCAAAGAGGGTGATGGCGGCCGCCATCGCCAGGCGCCGTCCCTCCGTTGTCCGAGCACCCGCCCTGCGCAGGGCACTGGTTGCGATGGCGATCTCCGCTGACAGTGCCAGCAAGCCGCCTCGCGAACCGGAAAGCAACAGGGAGGCGAGCGCGAGCGCAACCGCGATAACACGCCGTGCCGAGGCCTCCAGCGATAACCTTCCGCGCCGCCCGGCAATGTAGAGGACCGCAACCGGGATGAGCATTTCCATGAGTCCGGCGAAGTGGTCGCGATTGACGTAGGGACCGAAGACGCCACCGGGGGTATCGACGATGCCATAAATCCGATGCGCCCCCGAAGCAAACTGCACAATGGCAAACAGTCCCATGGAACCGGCAAAAACCAGGACCGCAAGGCCGAAGGCGCGCAAAGTGCTGCTGCCGGCTCCGGCGAAAAGCTGCACGGCGAGGAAAAAAAACGCCAAATCCGTAGCTAGCAGCACCAGAGCTTGGCGGGTCTCCGACCGATCGAGTGTGAGCCGGGCCGCATACTGAGCCACTCCCAAAAGAAAGAACAGCGCCAGGGGGATGTAGAGCGGCGACCAGATCAATTTCAGCGCCCCCTGCTGAACGCTTCCCAGGGCCCACAAGAAAAGCGCCAGGGCGGCTACAAGGCCCAGGGCCACCCAGGCCCAGGGAACTACCGCGCCAAAGGCCAAGGGCGCGCCGAGCAAGGCAGCGACGAGCAGAATGCGAGCGATGTGTAAAGGGTAAGGTGTGAAGTGTAAAGAAGGATGAAGTGTAAAGGGTGAAGGTTGATCGTCGCTTCTTGCCTCTTGCTGGGTTTGTGCCTTCGTGAATTGCTCTTGTTTCTTCACCCTTTATCCTTTACCCTTTACAATTTTTGCTTCTGGCCTCGTCATGCTTGCTCTTCTTCCTTCACCCTTTCCCCTTTACCCCTCGCCCTTCACCCTTTTCCCTTACCCTTTACAATTTTCGCTTCTGACTGCTCGGGGCCCAGACATTCCAGCGAGACCGCGTCCAACCAGCAAGTCCCGGAGATTTCCGTAGGGAAAACCCGGCTGCGAGGTCGCCAGAATGAAAGCCGCACCGCCTGGGTTTGCGGTCCGGTGGAAAAAGACAGACGCAAGGGATGCCAGGGCGTCGTTCCCACCGTGGTGTCGCTGATCGCATCCGGAAAACTTGGTTGTTGGGTATCACTCACGCGCAAGCAGGGGCCGGTGTCGGAGGTGATGTCTTCCGAGCGGATGTAAGCCTGGAGCGTGTACGCATGATGGGGAAGGACCAGCACGATTTGATAGGCGGGCTCATACTCATCGTTGCGGCTGACCGTAAAGTCTACACGAAGGCAGTGGGCGCCATGGTAAGCTGCAGGAGCGGAAAAATCGACCGCAAGATAAGTTTGGGGGCTAGCCCGCCAGTCGAACCCCGCGTTCAAAGGCGATTGTTCGAAATCGCCATTGAAAATCAAATTGTCTTTTTCATCCGCCTCATACCTTTTGACAATTCCCAGGCGTTCAAGATCCTGCCAGACATTCACAGCCTCTTCGATTCTGCCCAGAGCGATCAGACGCTCGAGATAAGGCGCGGCGGAAGAAAAGGGAAACGGACGAGCGTTTGCAACCGCCAGCTTCCAAATTCGATAGGCGGTGTCGTTATCCCCTTGGTCGCTCAAGAAATCCACGTAGCCAACTTTGAGCTGGGCATCCGCACTGTCAGCCAACACTTTTTGGAAGATAGGGTCGGGCTTCTCCACAGCTTGAAGAGAAGACCAAGTGGCCGCCGCATACGTGGGGTCAAGTTCCAGCAAGCGGCGAAATTCCGCCAAGGCCCTGTCAAGTTGATTGGTGCGCAGAGAGGATTGGGCAGCAAGCCAATGGTAAGAAGGCACCATGGGACAGAGCTTCAGCAGGCGCTCCCCAGCGTGATCGATGCACTCCGTATCAGCTATGGATTCACAGGCTGACTCAAGGTCTGACCAGTAGAGCCGGTTATCGGGGCTTAACTGGGTGGCGCGGCGCAGGTGGCGGAGGCTTTCGGCAGGATCGATGTCTCTGTAGGCTTGCCCGAGCCGGTTCTGAAGCCGAGGATCGTCCGCGTCCCACGCCAGGAGCCAGCGACCCACCGTAGGCGTCTCGAATGAAAAAGTGATCCCCACCAGCGAAGTTTCGGCGGCCACAAACAGGCTTGCGCAGCCGACCGCGAGCAGGAAGAGGAGCGCTCGAGAGTGCGCGCGCAGTGAGATTTCGGTTCGGGCGACCCCCAACTGCGGCCGAATCATGTGACCCCGCGGCCTACCCGCGTTCTGCTTTCTGCAACCAGGACAAGCCTCGCCATGCGGCGCGGATTAAGCAGTACAAGGATTGCTTCCGGACGGGGTTCGCCTGACGCACCTGTCACCGCAGCACGCTTGGTCCGGCGGGCAGCAGCGCTGCCCATGATTACAGCACTGGCCTGAGGGACAGCACGTCCTATTGCAGCACGTCTGGCCTGAGGGACAGCAGATGGGCCTAGAGAACCCCAAGATCCCACCGCAGGACCGGGCTGAGGGACAGCACTTTCCAGCGATGCACGTCTCGCCTGAGGTACAGCAGCTCGTCCCATTGCAGCACATGCCCCGGGCACAGCACGTCCCATTGCAGCACGTCTGGCCTCGGGCACAGCACTTCCCATTGCAGCACGCCAAGCCGTTTTTGCAGCATGTCGTGCCGCAGCGGAATTCACCGGACGGACACTTGATGAATTCTGGGGCCTGTGCGCCCCCGGCAGGCACCCCCAGGCCACGGGAAGCCCGTCCCAGGTAAGTTAATACGCCGCCACCCACGACCCCGCTGAGCAGCCTCAAAGCTTGGCGACGTGGGATCGGGCTGGCAATAATCCGTGATATATCGTCCAAAAGCGCGCTCATTTCACTCCTCCTTTTGACCACCTCGGCGGTCACGGACGAGAGCCAATATAGCGTCTCTCCCGACTGCCGCGTCCCTGGCAATCACACCGTCTTCCCCAATCAGAAAAGCCGCCGGCGTCGCCAGAGTCCCGTACTCTCTTGAGACCTTCCACTTCCTATCCTGAAGCAGCACCGGAAACTGAAAACCGTGCTGCTCTGCCTTGCGGAGGTTCTCCTCCGCATTGCCCCGTCCGACGAGTATCACGCCCAAGCCGTCATTCGCGTATTCTCGATGCAGGCGGACCAAATGGGGGGCGAGTTCATCGCAAGGTCCGCATTGAGGGTCACTGAAGACCAGGAGTACGCGCCGGCCCCGGTACTCCTCGAGCGAAACCATGTGACCGTGAAGGTCGGGCAGGAGAAAAACAGGCGCGCGCGTGCCGGCTTTGAGCCCACTTCCCCTGATACTGGAAAAAACCAGCCAGCGGTTAAGCACGCCAGCCCGCCGCTCGCATCCCACGCAGGGCTTGATTCCCATGGCGGAGGTCACACGCTTGATTACGTCCCCAAGCCCGATCTCTTGTTTGACAAGAAATCCGGGGAGGTTCACTCGGTGAGGCGCGAGGGTTTCTCGGAGAGGCCCTTCGCTGCCCAGCCCGCTGCGCTGAGGCGTGCTTTTGCCGGCCTCGGAAGCGCCAGGCTCAAGGTCGGCCACCTCCAGGGCTAGCGCCAGGACCTGATCTGCTCCCCGCGCCAAGGGCGCAGCCACTCGCCCTTCCTCATCCAGCAGATAGGTTACCGGTGTGCCCTCGTGCTCGAAAGGCGCTGGTTTCTCTCCATCCTTCATCAGTAGGATGGGGCACTTCAGGCCATGTTCGGCTGCCTGTTCCTGGTTGGATCGGGCGTCACCGTAAGCCAGGAGCACCAACTGAACGTTTCGCTTTTCGAAACTGGTTTCAAGACGGCCTAACTCGGCTGCGATGGAATCGCAAAACCCGCACTCGAAATTCCAATGCACCAGCAAAACGCGCTTGCCGCGAAAGGCCTCAAGTGCGACGGGCCTTCCCGCAAGGTCGGGGAGTTTAAAGGCGGGGAAGTCGCTTTGAAGCGGAAGCCCTGCCGGTTCAGCTTCCTCACCATGCTTCTCCAGCCCAGCTCCCGCGGCTTGCGCATTCTGCTCGAGCTGGTCCAGACGCAGCAGTATTCGACCTTGCTGCTTGACGATCTGGTAAAAGCCTATCCAAAGGCTGATCAGGATTAACAAGAGGAGCAATATGGTAATCATGTGAAGAACGGCCCCTCGCCTTCGATTACACCGTAACAGGTGACAAAACGAAAACTGTCTTTGGTCGTGTTGTCAAGTTCCCTGAAACCTCGGGATTCAGGGGATTTCAAGGGCTAAGACCTTGGCTTGTCAGCACTGGTTCACCGGCTACAACACCCCATCGACCGGCGTCTCCCCTGCGAATCAGCCAGCTCTGCTCACCTAATCGGTTACGGCACCCTTTGCGAAGTCGGACAAGCTCCTTTGCGCAGTCAAATCAGCCTGGGCGTAGCCGCGAGCGGCAACTGTACAGCTGGGCTTGTATCACAAGCTTAGGATAATCCGCGCCTCCAATTCCAAGCATCTAAACAATACCTTTTCCTCATTCCTGTCAAGCACTTTTTCTCAGTACTTAGGTACCCGGCGGAAATCTCTTTATGGTTCTGGTATTGATTAATTTCCAATCCGATAGACCAGACCCCCGTTTCTTGGACCCATGAGAATGCGAGTATTGAGTTCGCGGCCTGATTCGCCGAAAGCTCTTGTCCGGCAGCAAGCACCTGCCAAGGGAGCCATAGGCGTTCTTTGGCACGAAGCCAAGCTCGACAGGATCAGGGCCGCAGCGGACGGCCTGCGCCGGTGAAGTAGTCAACGTCGCGCCATAGGATTCCGCGACGATTCCGGCATAAGCGAATGCCAGCACGCAGGATTCCACCCTTATTAGTAATATGATCGGGAAAAAACTTAGTGTGGGGTAAAGTTGCAGTAGCATGTTGCTTCTGTTGTTAACTGAGCCCGGCGTCTCCCTTGACTGTTTTTGACAGGTCAAGATGCCCGTTTGCACCGATACCCCCTTGGGGCTGGCTTGCCTCGCCGCCGATCCAAAAGCCCATCGCACCCGACCTTCGCGTTCCGCTCCCGCCAGCGCCGCATACTCCGATCCGAGATGCCGATGATCTCGGCGGCGCGCCTGGGCGGATGATCCGTCCATGGCCCGCAATATCACGTCTTGTACGTTCATGGTCCGCTCCGAGGCGTCTTGCGCGTGTCGCCTCATCACAGCCTCCTGGCTATTAGCCGTACTCGAATTTCGCCTTATGCGGACATATGTCGCCGCGGCGACCTCATTGACCCGGACATTTGATGTGCTAACAATACAATCTATTCTCACGAACTTGACAAGCCGTCACTCTAGTGGTAGATTCGCCAGCCGTTGGCCAGAGTGCCGTAGGCGAAGCGACGGAAAAAGGACCCCGCTTGCCTGCCGGCGGCAGCTATTCACCGAACTTGATGCTCGGGCTGGGGTGCCTCGCTTCGGAAGAGTTTTGGACGCGGGATTGCTACGATACTTTGATGCCCATTCCCCCCCCCCGCGAAGTGCAGCCAGTGTGTGGCGGGGCGGTGGAAGGTCTGATCCTCTCGCGGCGCATGTGCCTGCTAATGAAATGATCAAGCCGAGGGGTGCCGAGGTGTTTTGTCGGGGTGCGGTTACGTGATCGGATCGGCCCGGCAGTAATGGTGATGCCCCCGTAGTCGCGACCAAGGATTCCTATTATCAGTTTGTTCGACCATAGGATGTACAGGCGATGCGTCATCTTCAGAGCTCGTCCGGGGGAACAACCACCTGGGCTGAGCAGGCAATCCACCCGGGAGCCCGCAAGGTGAGCAGCGGTCCGCCGTTCGGGCAATGCCTCGTACGGAAGTACCGGTACGCCGGTACGCTTGTCGACGAGGGGGAAATATAAGTAGACTCTCAGAAATCGTACCTCTCCGGGGGGCGAAAGTATCCGGCCTTGACCGGCTCGGAGAGTGTGAAGAACAAGCGACCTGTGTTGGGTGATAAGGGCGGCGATCGTTGGCACTTATGGGATCGCAAGGTGTTCTCCTGTAAGTCAGAGAGCGGAGCTTTACGCTATCGGCTAGAGGTGCCGCGCTTGACATCCAGGCGGTGAGAAATAATGAGGAGCCAGGAATGAGGCCTCCAGCCGTTACTCTTTATTTATCGGCAAGAAGACTCCAATGCTTTAGCTGGAAGCCGAAAGCTGACGGCTTCCTCGCCATTGGGCAAGATGGAACAACGAGCAGAAAACTCTTGTTTCGCCTAGAATAGGGGGCTGATGAATTCAGGAACCGGAGGGAGCGAGTTGGATATCAGCGGGGCGTGGTGCGCAATTTACACACGACATCAGCACGAGAAGGCCATTGCCCAGATTCTCTCCGCCAAGGGACTGGAGGTCTTTCTCCCGCTTTACAACGCAACTCGCAGATGGAAGGACCGGACCATGCACCTCTCGCTTCCCTTGTTCCCGTGCTATCTATTTCTGCGCGGAATGCAGGAGCGGCGGCTGGAGGTGGTGACGACGCCGGGGATAGTTTCTATTCTAGGTATCAATGGTGAAGTGGCGACCATTCCTGAAGCCGAGATCGAGTCTGTGCGCAGGGTGGTCGAGTGGGGAAATCGAGTTGAGCCTTACCCCTTTCTCCGATGTGGCGACAGGGTGCGCGTCATCTCCGGAGCTTTGCAGGGGCTGGAGGGAATTCTAGTTCGCAAGAAGAACCTGTGCCGGCTGGTGCTTTCGGTAGAAATACTGGAGAGGTCGGCCGCCGTGGAAGTCGACGCATCTGCGGTGGAGCGAGTGGGGCGCAGCCCTCATGCATCGCCCTGGGGGCGGGAAGCTGGAATCAATGGGGGGAGCGCAGCAGGAGCGCGGCGGGGGTGAGACGGAAGCGGGAATCAATGCCGCCACAGCGGCGCGCAGGAAGCACTGAAATGAGGTTGAGGATGGGAGTCCTTGTCTGGTACGCTAACCACGCAGAGGCCAGCGCTATTTCCGTAATAGGTGGTTCTGCTGGAAAGCCGAGGCGGGGGCTTGCGGAGGGGGGCACGTAAACGTTATAACGATAGTCGTTAGCACAGGTACATTGAAGGCAACCCTGGAGTGGAAGTTGTCTTAAGGAGTGATGAGCATGGCAGGTGGAGTGAAGGGTTCGTGGTCGAGCGTCAGGTGGCTGGGGCGCGCCGGCGGCAGGGCGCCTGGCCGTTTCCATTTCAGGATGGTGGGGTTGCTGTTGATGGCCGTAGCCGGTCTGCTTTGTGCGCCCGGCGTTTCGCCCGCAGCTTCGGAAAAGGCGAACAGCCCCGACAATAAGGCCGACACCAAAGCCGGAGTTGACCTGGGCTCTCAGAAGGCAGAGGAGACGCTCATCTATCCCAACGATTTGTTATTCATTCAGGTATTCGATGTGGAACAGATGACGCGCGAATACCGGGTGAGTGACACAGGAACCCTGCTCTTCCCGCTTCTGGCGGAGCCGGTTCGGGTTGCGGGTCTGACGCCCCAGCAGGCGGCTGAAGTCATCTCGCAGAGGTGCATAGAAGCCGGGGTGCTCAGTCGTCCTCAGATGAGCATCACCATTCGCGAGTCACGCGTTCACGTCGTGGCCATCGCGGGGGCCGTCAAGAACCCGCAAATCTACCCCGTCCTCGGCCGGATCACGCTGCTGGACCTTCTCACCCAAGCCGGGGGAGTAGCTGATGATGCGGGGTCCACGGCAACCATAACGCGCGGTGAGATCTACCGCCGGGTATTGGCCTCGGAGGGTGGAGGGGCGGTGGAAGGGGGGAAATCACTGCCCGTTGCGCCCACAGTGACCATCGATCTTCGGCGTCTCCAGGAGACTGGCGATCCGAGCTTGAACGTCGAGGTGTACCCGGGCGACCGGGTGACGGTGCAACGCGCCGGAGTCGTTTACGTCCTGGGGGCAGTAAACAGGGCGGGTGGCTACATATTAAGCGAGGCGCACCAGGATATGACGGTCCTGAAAGCTATTGCCCTGGCGGGGTATCTCGGCCCCTATGCGAAGGGGAAGAAAGCCCTGCTCCTTCGTCCCAACTCCTCGGCTCCTGGCGGCCGGGAAGAGATTCCCATTAACCTAGTCGCCATGCTCAAGGGCCACGCTCCGGACAAGGCTATGCAACACAACGATATTCTGTTTGTGCCCGACAGCACCGCCTTGAAGGCGCTTCACAGGACAGCCGACCTTGCGGCGTCAGCCGCTACATATGCAGCGGTTTATGCGATAGAGTGATCCCCTGTTTGGTCAAGCGCATCATGGGTTATCTGGGGAAGGCTAGCGTGGTAGCCGTTAATAGGGTGGTCACTTTAGCGCCCCGACTGTAGCGCCACCGTCCCGCCCTGTACCGGACGGTGCAGAGCCCGGCGGCATTTACCCGTAGCGCGCGGCGGTACTGGCGCTTCGGCGAGCACATTGTTGAGAAATTTCGCGGACACTCCGTAGTTTTATTGAATTTGGCAAAGGTGGTTCTACAACATGGCTGAAAACGAAGAATTAGCTCCTATTGAACGCGGCTCCCCGGAACGGGTCAAGCCTCGGTCGGATTCCCTTATCGAATTAGGGGCAGATGCCCCCGACAGCTATTCCTATATACGGACCTACTGGCTGATTTTTTTGAAGCGCATGTGGACGATCCTGGCGGCGGCCGTGGTGGTGGCAACGGTGGCGGCGATTGTTTCCTTCAAGACGCAGCCGGTTTATGAGGCTACAGCTCGCGTCGAGGTTGAGGCCGAAACGCCAGAAATCCAGTCCTTCAACGATCTCTTCCGGGACATGTCTGGCTGGAATGATGAGACTTTCCTGCAAACGCAGGTCAACGTGCTGAAAAGTGAAAACTTGGCCTGGCGAACCGTTCAGCAGCTCGGCATGGGGGAAAAGGCGGAATTTGGCGGAGGCGGCGAGCGCCCCCAGGCGGATTCTCAGACTGCGGCCCAGAACGGGCTCATCCAGGCATTTCGAGGGCATCTACGCGTTCAACTGATGAGAGACAGCCGCATGATAGAAGTCACTTTTGACAGCACCGACCCTCAGCTCGCGGCGCGGGCGGCCAACACCCTGGTCAACAACTATAGCGAATACAATTTTCATCAGAAATATGACGCGACCCGGCAAGCTTCGGGATGGATGGAGGGGCAGCTCGACGAGTTGAAAGCCAAGGTGGAGAAGTCGCAGCAGGCCATGGTCGATTACGAGCGCCAGAATGTGATCGTCAATGTCGGCGACAAACAAACTGTGGTCGAGCAGAGGCTGGCGGCTTTGAGCACGGACTTGACCAGCGCGCAAAGCGACCGCATGCAAAAGGAATCGCTCTACGACTTGGTGAACTCCAACCCATCCCAGGCCGGCTTCACTACCCAGAACGATTTGCTGCAAACCTTGGAAGGGAAGTACGCCGAATTAAGAGAAGAGTACGTGGACGCCTTGGGGCAGTATGGACCCAACTTCCCCAAAGTCAAAAGACTCAAGGACCAATTGGACGAAGTCCAGTCCATCATGGAGCGCGAGCGCAAGCGTGTTGTAGTGCGAATTCACAACGACTACATGGCGGCCCTGGGCCGGGAAAGGCTTTTGTCCGCCGCGGTGGCCCAAGAAAAGGTGGAGGTGGGAAAGCTCAGTCAACTTTTGATCGAGCACAACATGTTGAAACGAGAATTTGAGACCAACCAGCAGCTCTATGCGAACCTGCTCCAGCGCCTGAAAGACGCCACCGTGTCAGCGGGTTTGAGAGCGACCAACATCCATCTGGTCGATTCGGCGTTAGTCCCCACGGCGCCGGTGCGGCCAAGAATTCCGTATAACATTGCCGTCGGATTGCTGATGGGACTTATCCTTGGGGTTACGCTCGCCTTCATCCAGGAGAGTCTGGATACTTCCGTCAAGAGCGCCGAAGAACTGGAACGGCTCGTCGCCGCCCCAGCCCTGGCCGTGATCCCCCTGGCGCGCTCGTCCTGGCGGAGGATGGGCGGGGACAGGAGTCAGCCGATGAATGGGGCGGTGGAATCGATCGTTTTGAAACACCCCACTTCATCCCTGGCAGAGTCTTACCGCACCCTGCGTACTTCGATTCTGCTCTCGAGTGCTCCGCGCCCTCCCCAGGCTTTGCTGGTGACCAGCGCTCAGCCGCGCGAGGGCAAGACTTCCACCTCGCTCAACCTGGCCTTGGGGCTGGCCCAGCGCGGCGTGCCCGTGGTGATCGTTGACGCCGACCTGCGCCGGCCGGGGGTCTCGAGGGCGCTGGCTCTCTCTCAAAATGGCGCGGGGCTCAGCAGCCTTCTTTCCGGCGCGCACAGCCTGGATGAGGTCCTGCGCCAAGTTGAAGCAGTGCCTAACCTCTGGGTGGTTCCGGCCGGCCCTGAGGCGCCCAACCCTGCGGACTTGTTCTCCTCTCCCACCATGGAAAATCTCATGCAGGAGTTGCGCAGGCGCTTCGAGCACCTGGTGGTGGACTCCGCCCCTTTGCTGATGGTGACCGATGCGACCATTCTCTCCAGGCTTGTCGACGGAGTGGTGCTGGTGGTGGAAAGCGGAGTCACGGCCCGCCGCGCCCTGGTGCGCGCCCACAAGATTCTGGAAAGCGCCGGGGGAAGAATCCTGGGCACGGTCCTGAATAAGTGGGATGCGCGGGACGAGGGCTACTACAGCGGCTATGGCTCCTACTATTACGGTTACGACCGTCATTATTATGGCAGCAAAGAACACTAGGGGAAGGCAGAAAGCAGAAAGTAGAAATTAGAAACTGGAAACTGGAAATTCGAAACTGGAAATTGGAAACTGGAAAGTGGAAGGCTTGTTTTGTAGTTTCTTTCTCACTGTCTCTGTGCCGGCGCTCCGTGTTCTCAGTGACCTTCGTGGTAAAAGCTTTTCACCACGGAGGGCACAGAGGCACGGAGAAGGCAGAAAGCAGAAATTAGAAACTGGACGCTTTTCCTGAATCCCGAATCCTGAATCCTGTTCTACCAAGCCGCAAACGCTCTTCCTGAATCCCGAATCCTGAATCCTGAATCCTGTTCTTCCATGAGCACAACGGAGGTCCCGATACCGCTGACAGACGTCCCTGTCATTGACATTACTCCGCCCAGCGGATGGCTCGACCTGAATTTTCGCGAGCTCTGGCAGTTCCGTGAGCTGGTCTATTTCTTCGTCTGGCGCGACATTAAAGTTCGTTACAAGCAGACCGCGATTGGGGCCGCCTGGGCAGTTATTCAGCCGCTGGCGACGATGATGGTTTTCAGCCTGTTTTTCGGCCGCCTGGCCAAGATTCCGTCGGGCGGGCTGCCTTATCCGATCTTCTACTTCAGCGCTCTGCTCCCCTGGATGTATTTCGCCGGGGCGCTCCAAAACGCCACGAATGTGGTGGTCGGGCATCAGCACGTCATCACCAAGGTGTACTTCCCCCGGCTGGTTTTGCCCCTTTCGGCAGTGGTTTCGGGTCTGGTGGATTTTGCCATCGGGTTTGTGGTGTTTTTGGCCATGATGGTCTTTTACCGTGTCCATCCCGGCAAAGCCATCCTGCTGTTTCCGGCTTTCCTGCTTCTGGCCGTGGCAACGGCGCTCGGCGCGGGCTTGTGGCTCTCAGCGCTGAACGCCATCTACCGAGACGTGCATTACGTGGTGCCCTTCCTGATCCAGTTTTGGATGTTCGCCTCACCTGTGGCCTATCCCAGCACCTTGGTGCCGGAGCGCTGGCGCTGGCTTTATGGACTGAACCCCATGGCCGGGGTCATCGAAGGGTTTCGCTGGGCACTGACCGGAAAGGGCCAACCGCCAAGCCTGTTGCTCGCAGCGTCGGCGGGCGCCGTGATCGTTGTGCTGATTGGCGGCCTGTTCTTCTTCCGAAGGATGGAAGGCACCATCGCGGACGTTGTTTGAAAAGCAGTCGACAGTCGACAGTTCACAGTTAACAGTCTCCGGCCCCTTGCTTCTGACTCCTGACTCCTGAATCCTGAATCCTGAATCCTGAAAAACAGTCGACAGTTCACAGTTAACAGTCTCCTGTTGAACATTGCATAATTCACAATTCAGAATTTATAATTCACAATACGGAAGCCGTTTTCGCCAAGCCGCAAAGCGCCCTTCCTAAATCCTGAATCCCGAATCCCGAATCCTGTTTTAGCGCAATGGAGGAGCGAGGATTCCTGAGTCAGTAAACGCTCTTCCTGAATCCTGAATCCTGAATGCTGAATCCTGTTTTACCGCGAAGAGGCCGCAAGCCTGGTGCGCCCTTGACCGCTCGCGAGCTGGCGGCGCGACGCGCGAACCTGGAGAAAGCCCACGCGGCGTCGAGGGGAGCCTACCGGCCCACCGAAAAGCGTCTCCGGGCCAGCCGTGCCAATCTCGCCAAAGCCATCGCTGCCCGGCGCAGTCCGGAGGGCAATGCTGCCGCGCGGCTGAATGCCTTGAAGCATGGCCTCTTCGCCCGCCGTACGGTTCGAGACAGTGTTGCGTGGCTGGGCGAAGATCCCGCAGAGTTCGAGCGCCACTTGGCCCTGTTCGATCGCATCTTCATTCCCGGAGATGAAGAAGAGAAGGCGATCGTGCGCGGGCTGGCGGAAACCGTCTGGCGGCGGCTGCGGTTTTTCCACGCCCAGGCGCGCTGGGAGACGGAGAGGTTGCACAGGACATTCGCAGAAGCGCCGGCGCCGGCCAAAATGAGCCTTGATGACACGGTGGCCCGCGCCAATGCCCTGACACTGGGGCTCATGGAATTCGATGCCTTCTTTCGCGAACTGGGCAAGCTCGAGTCGCAAGTGGAGTTCTGGCTGCGCAAGCTCATCCGAAAACGCTCCGAGGGCAAGCTGCGCTGGAAAGGCTTCAGCCGGCGCCGCGATCCGGTGATGGACGAGCTGGAAAAAGAGGAGGAAGTGAACCGCTTTGTCGAAATCTGGGACGCCATGTCCCCCGAAGAGCAAACGGCAGTGCGGGATCAAGTTCAGAAGAATGTCGATGCGAAGATGGCCGCTGATGAATTCTGAATTATGAATTATGAATGATGAAGGCGCGGGGGCCGGGTTGAGAAGCAGGAAGCAAGGAGCAAGGAGCAAGGAGCAAGAAGCAAGAAGGAAGAAGCTGGGACCGGGAATCCACCATTCACAATTCATAATTCACCATTCACCATTCACTATTCCGCTGACCACTGACAACTGACAACTGACCACTAACATGTCCGACATCGTCATTCGCGCTGAAGGTCTGGGCAAGCGCTATCGCATCGGCGAGCGAGAGCGTTACCTTGCCTTGCGCGACATACTTGCCCGCGCCGTGTCCGCTCCGGCTCGCCTCTTCAGACGGCGAAAGCCTGCTTCGCCCAACGCCGATGCTACGCACATTTGGGCGCTCAAGGATGTCTCCTTCGAGGTCCATCAGGGCGAGGTGGTGGGCATCATCGGCCGCAACGGCGCGGGCAAAACCACCCTGCTCAAGATTCTGGCCCAAGTTACCAGGCCCACCGAAGGACATGCTCGATTGAAGGGACGTGTCGGAAGTTTGCTGGAAGTGGGAACGGGTTTTCACCCCGAGTTGACGGGCCGGGAGAACGTCTCCCTGAGCGGCGCCATCCTCGGCATGCGCAAGAGGGACATCGAGCGCAAGTTCGACGAAATCGTGGCCTTCGCCGAGGTCGAGAGGTTCATCGACACGCCCCTCAAGCACTACAGCAGCGGCATGCAAATGAGGCTCGCGTTTGCAGTGGCAGCACATCTTGAGCCGGAGATCCTGCTTGTGGACGAGGTGCTGGCGGTGGGCGACGTGCAGTTCCAAAAAAAGTGCCTCGGGAAGATGCGTGAGGTCAGCCGAGAGGGACGCACGGTGCTCTTCGTAAGCCACAATATGGGAGCGGTGGTTGGACTTTGTTCACGAGGACTTCTGCTGAACATGGGGGGGATCGAGCGCGTCGGCAACATCTCCGAAGTGGTTGCGAAATACCTACAACTGCGCTCGGAACAGGAAGAAGTTATCTCGCTCCACGAGGAACCGCGCTCTTCGTGGCTTAAGGGTGGCGCACGCCTGGTGTGGGCCAGGCTCAATAATCCCGACAAGGATGGCCGCTGGAGCCTCCCGTTTGGCGCAGCACTTCGGTTTACTGTCGGCTTTGAGGTGACGAGGCAGCTTGCCAGATTCGAAATGGGGGTTAGTATCTTTACGGCGTTGGGATTTGAGATTACGTCCAGCCTGAGCTTTCACGACATCGGGTACCTCACTCTACCGCCCGGGCGGTACGCGTTTGACGTTGAACTCCTGCACGTTGCGCTGACGCCCGGTCAGTACAACGTCAGCTTCGGCCTAAGATCGGAGCGTGGAATGGAGGACCTGCTGGCGGAGATCGTCAACCTGGAGGTGACGACAACTGACGAGTCCGCCGCACTCAACATCCACTCCATCCTTGCGGCAGTAGTTCCAAAGGGCCGATTCCAATTGCAGCAGCTCGACACCGTCTCGGCGCGGCCGAACTCCCGATCAGGATAGCGAGGTTCGAAGACATGAAGCCCCGAAGTGGATACCTTGCGACGGGTATGCAGGGAAGCGAAGAACTTCGTTTGTTGCTCAGGGAGACTTTATCCAGGCAGAGGATTAGCCACGTTTTAGAAACCGGAACCTATCTCGGGCTGGGATCGACCACATTTGCCGCAGAATCATTCCCGGCCAGCAGCCCGCCTGAGGTTTTTGTGACCATCGAGGTCAACTGGGTTAGCTGGCGTGAGGCCAAGCGCAATCTGCGGCGATTTCCTTTCGTCACGCCGCTCTGGGGGAGAACTGTTGCCGCAAAGACAGCTCTGGAGTTTCTTGAGAACGACCATGTTCTTCGCAACCCTGACCGATACCCTGACATCTTTATCGACGACACTAGAGATCCAGTGCGGTTCTACCGAAACGAGATCCTCGGCGCGCTCGGAGGCGCGCACAAAGGCCGAAGGCAGGCAATGAGATGGCTCTTCGACAGAGTTTTTTCATACGCCGGGGGAGACTTGCTGGAAAAGTACCTTGTCAGATTTCAGACAAAGGACCCTTTGATCATAATGGATTCGGCGGGAGGCATCGGCTTCTTGGAGTTCTCGATCCTGGAGCGAGTGATGCAGAATCATTCGTACTTACTCCTGCTTGACGACATCAATCACATCAAGCACTTCCGAAGCTGCGAGCACATCAAAAAGGACCAACAGTTCAGTATCCTCGGGTTAGATGAGTCGCGCGGTTGGCTGCTCGCCAAGCACGGACCATAAACGGGCCACCTCGTCCCCGAACCCCTGACCGTACAGCATGAGACCGTTACCTGGACTAAAAAGCATTACGCGTAGAATGGTGGGAGGGATGACGACGCCGGAGGCAGCCTGCGCCGTCGGTCGGTCGCTGTACTTCTTGGCGGGAAGGCGCGCCCACAAAGAGATACCGCTGAAGAGCGTGCGGGCGATCCTGGTCGTGCGCCTGGATGAGATCGGTGACGTAGTCCTGGCGACGCCGTTTCTGCGGGAACTGCGTCGCTATGCCCCAGCGGCCTGGATCACGCTGGTTGTCAGGCCGCAGGTTTTGAACCTCGTCGAATTGTGTCCCTACGTCAATGAGGTGTGCACGTTCGACTGGCGGACGACGGGCCGGGCGCAAGGACTCAAGCTGCTTGCCCGCATTCTCTATGTCCCGGCCGCGCGACTTTGGAAGCGGCGATTCGATCTTGCCTTACTGCCCCGATGGGACGTCGATTGCTTTTTCTCAACGTATCTTACCTATTTCAGCGGAGCCTCGCGACGTGTCGGTTATTCGGAACACGTATGCCAGCGCAAACACCAACAGAACGCGGGGCTCGACCGCCTGCTGACCGACGTTATAGACAACCGCGATGCAAAACATGAAGTGGCGAGGAATCTGGACGTCTTACGATTTCTGGGGGCCAACGCCCGGGATGACCGCCTGGAGATCTGGCTCGACGAGGAAGACCGCTCTTTCGCCCGGAAAGTGTGCGCGGGCGAAGGTATCGGGCCCCATGATCTTGTCATTGCCCTTGCGCCGGGCGCGGGTGCCCGCAAGCGGCGCTGGCCCATCGAACGCTTTGTGGAACTGGGCCGGGCGCTCGTTCGCGAATACGATGCGCGCCTTGCGGTGGTCGGCGGGCCGGAAGATCGCCACCTTGGCGCACAGCTAGAGTCAGGTTTGGGGGCCGCACTCCTCAACCTCGCAGGCCGGACGACCCTGCGTCAGACGGCCGCAGTGCTCGAGTGTTGCCAGCTCGCTGTCACCAACGACAGTGGCCCCATGCACTTGGCCGCGGCGGCAGGCAGTAGGGTGGTTGAGATTTCGTGCCACCCAGAAGCTGGTGATACAGAGCACTATAACTCGCCGGCTCGGCTCCATCCCTGGGGCGTGCCTCACGTGGTCGTTCAACCTGTGCACGCCACGGCCCCGTGCCGCGATTCCTGTGAGTCTCTCGAAGCGCACTGTATTCTCGGGGTCGAAACCGACAAAGTTTGGGCTGCTGCACGCGGTCTTCTCGACGCAGGGGCTAGGACAGACACAGCCGCCGGCGACCACTGACCTCTTGGAGAACGAGAGCAGAGTGAGCGGATGGGCCGCCGCGGGGTGCAGGTGGTCCGGAGTTTCTGGACCCTACGACGCGCAGGAGAAAGGTTGGAGGCGCATTTGAGCCAGGCGGCTGCACGGAGCAAACAGGATAGCGGAGGGTGTAACCGGTTCCATAATAAGCGTGTGTGTCCTCCGACGACTTAAAAGCCGGGAATCATGAATCACTCTGCTTCGGACATTTTTCAGAATTCTAATAACGCGAGGCCGGACGAACGCGCCCCCGCAAGCCGCGGTTCTGTCCGGGCCATTGCCTTCCACCTTCCCCAATTCCACCCAATCCCGGAGAACGATGAATGGTGGGGGAAAGGTTTCACTGAATGGACCAATGTCGTAAGAGCTAGGCCTCGATTTCCAGGTCATTACCAGCCACACTTGCCGGCTGACTTGGGGTTTTATGATTTGCGACTGCCAGAGGCGCGAGCGGCTCAGGCCGAGCTGGCCGCGAGCTACGGAATCCACGGGTTTTGCTTCTATCACTATTGGTTCAACGGGCGGCAGGTTCTCGATCGTCCGGTAAACGAGGTCTGGAAAAGCGGAGAGCCCGACTTTCCTTTCTGTCTTTGCTGGGCCAACGAGAATTGGACGCGCGGGTGGGACGGACAGAAAGCCAACGTGCTGCTCGAGCAGCGCTACAGCGCGGCAGATGATGTGGCGCACATCCGGAGCCTGATTCCTCTTTTCCTAGATCGCCGTTACATTCGAGTCGCGGACCGGCCGCTATTCTTGGTTTACCGCGCATCGGAATTGCCCGAACCGGAAAAAACAACGGCAGCGTGGCAGCGCGAGGCAGAACGTGCGGGTTTGAAGGGTTTATTTCTGGCCCGAGTGGAGAGCTTTAGTGACGAGCGTGGCGATCCGCGCAACATGGGGTTCGATTCTTCTGTGGAGTTCCAGCCGCGTTGGTCGGTACTGTTGAACTCGCGGATTCCTCGTAGGAAGTGGTGGCATCGGACGAGGCTCAGAACGGCCGAACCCGGATTCCGCGATAACCTCGTCTGTGAGTACGAAGACCTTGTCGAGAGTGCACTAGCGACTCCAGTTCCAGCTTATCCGCGGATACCCTGCGTGTGTCCGAGTTGGGACAATAGCCCGAGGCGAAAGCAGGGCGCGGTCATTCTTGTTAACTCGACGCCAGAGATCTACGAACGGTGGTTGCGTGAAATTGTGAACCGACGGAGGGTCGGCATCGCGTCCAGCGAAAACTCAGGCATCACCGAGGGTTCATTGGTTTTCATTAATGCCTGGAATGAATGGGCTGAAGGCAACCATCTGGAGCCCTGCCTGAGGTGGGGCCGCAGGTACCTAGAGGCAACACGACGAGCATTGGGAACTTCTACAAATCAGAGTATCGAGTATGTCGACCGTTAGCGTCATCATACCGGAGATGACCTTGCAAGGCAACCCACTTGTCTCCGTTGTGATGAGTGTCTTTAATGGCGAACGCTTCCTGCGCGAAGCCATCGAGAGCATCCTTTCGCAGACGTTCAGCGATTTCGAGTTCGTCATCGTTAACGACGGCTCGACCGACGGGACTGCTTCGATACTTGATTCTTATGGGAGAAGCGATCCGCGAGTTCGCGTTTTCCATCAGGAGAACAGAGGGTCTGCTGCATCCGACAACCGCGGCTGTGCACTAGCGAGGGGCAAGTATATTGCTCATTTGGACCAAGACGACGTGGCACCGCCGGATCGCCTCGATCGGCAGGTCGCATTCCTGGAGAATCACGAGAAGGTCGGCCTCCTGGGCGGGGCTGTCGAGGGAATCGACGATCAAGGGCGGCGGCTTTTTCTTGAGCAGCTTCCTCTGGAAGACGCGTCGATTCGAGCCGCGCTGCGCTCCTTTTCATTTCCCCTTGTTCATCCCGCTTTAATGATGCGAAAGCAAGCGTTCGACGCCACTGTAGGCTACCGGGCTCAGTTCTTGCGCGCGGAAGATTACGACCTCAGTCTTCGTATCATCGAGGGCTGGGAGGTGGCCAATCTGCCCGATGTGGTGCTCCGCAAGAGAATCCACTCGAAGCAGCTAACCATGTGTGACTCAAGGCAACAAATGCTCTCGGTTCTAGGTGCCCATGCACTGTCGCTAGTCAGGCTCGATCATTCGATCGAACCCACTTGCCGAGAGCCGGTGATCTCTGAAGGGTTTCTAGAGGAACTGGGAGTAAGCCAGACCTCACGACAACGAGTTCTTGTCAACGGCTATGTTCACTTGATTGGATTGATGTCACGAGCCTCTCAGGACGATGCAGTGCTACGGTTATTTGAGGAATTGATCGATCTCTCGAGGTCCAGCCCGGTCGATAGATTCACCCTTTCAAATGCAATGCTTTCGGCTGCTCGGAGTCACTACCGACGGGGAAGCCCCGTTCGGGCTCTGGTCTACGTGGGGCGCGCGTTTCTGACTCGCCCAGTCGTTGCTGGACGCCCTCTGAGGCGGGCGGTGAACTCCTTTTTTCGTCGATTCAAAGGCGAGAAACGCAGAGCATGAGAGTGGTGCACATCAATGTTAGCGATAACGGGGGACTGGACGACCTTGGCTTGCCCGAGTGTCCCGTTTCTTGTTCGACCCGCGGATGAACGCTTTTGCATCCGGAGAGGCAGTGGCTAGAGCAGTGGGGTTCAAGCTCGAAAAGGTCCAACAGGAAAAAGTTGGTCGCATGGAGAGCACGTTGATGGGACGGCTGAAACGGAAGAGCCGACTGCGCGTGCTCCCCAAACTACTCGGGATTCCCCATGCGGCTTTCGCAGAAGACCTGATCGCGGTGGCGCGAAAGTGAGAATTGCCGTTTTCCACAACCTCCCGTCCGGCGGCGGCAAGAGAGCCCTTTACAACCTCACAAAACATCTGGTGAAGGCGGGTCACGCAGTTGACGCGTTTATCCCCTCAACCGCGGAGGAAAACTTCTTGCCATTGAGGGATGTCGTAACCACATGCCGGGTCTTCCCTATCCGGCGGACGCCCCTTGGCGCCACGTCCTCTGTTCTGAGACGCCTATTGCGGTTAGGCATTTCGCTGAGAGATCAAGAGCGGGGACAGCAATCCATCGCGGAGGCCATCAATGCGGGCTCATACGACGTGGTACTCAGCGAGCAGGATAGGGATACGCAATCACCATTCATATTGAGATTCTTGGCCAAGCCTACCGTGTATTATTGCCAACAACCCGATAGGTGTCAGGAGGCCGTCCTGGATGTAGTGTCGGGGTCTGCTGGCGTGCCCATCCGAAGGTTCGATTGGTTGAGGGAGAGGCTCCGCAATTACCGCAACAGACGGGTGAGCCAACTCGATAAACGCAACGCGCTGTCCGCGTCCTATGTCGTGACGAACTCCTACTTTTCGCGGGAGGTGATCCTGAGGGCGTATGGGCTCAATGCTTTTGTGTCGTACTTGGGAACCGACACGGACCTTTTTCGGCCTCTTTTCGAACGCCGGGAGAATTATGTTTTGTCCGTCGGGTGGTGCAGCTCTTCTAAGGGCTATGACTTCCTCATCCGATCCTTGGCTCGCATAGACGCACAGGCACGGCCCAAAATCATAATTGCCGCGAATGGGACTGACCCCGGCTGGGAGGCGCACCTGCTGAGACTTGCAGCCACACTTAAGGTAGACTTGAGCATCAAGAAACTTGTTTCCGACTCCGACCTCGTTCGCCTGTATAACAAGGCTAAGCTGTTTCTTTACGCCCCGTATTTGGAGCCCTTTGGGTTGGTAGTTCTGGAGGCGATGGCCTGTGGAACCCCGGTCATTGCTGTAAAGGAGGGAGGAGTAAGGGAGAGCGTGCTTCACAACGAAACAGGAATTCTAGCGGAAAGGGACGAGGAGGCGTTTGCCCAGGCCACAACCGAACTCCTACGAGATGATGTCCAGAGGGAGCGACTCGCGCGCAGGGCGCTGGAGGTGGTACGCAGCTTCTGGACCTGGAAACACGCCGCGGAGAGGCTAAGCTGGCATTTGGAGCGCGCTGTCGGCCTGAGACGCGCTTAACGGCCCAGGATTTGGGGGTTCCGGTGTCGCGTCCCACCCATTTCTTTACAATCGACCCTGAATGGGCGTCAGCCAACGACCCTCACCCCCTGTCCCCTCTATCCCGCTCTGCGGGACAGAGGGGCGTGCACTAGAATTGACTCTGTCGACTATCCGAGCTTCAGGGTGATCGTCGTGGACAAAGCGTCCATGGCTCCGCTTACCGAGGGAAAGGGCCAACTTTGGACTCGCTTCCTCTTGTGCTGACATATCCTCCACCGCCCCCAATTTCCCCCCCGAGCGGCACAGGGCCGCGACCGTTTTGGTCGGTTATGATCCCCGTTTACAACCGGGTGACGTATCTCGAGAGGGCACTAAGGAGTGTGCTGTCGCAGGATCCCGGTGCTGAGGAAATGCAGATCGAGGTAGTTGACGACGCTTCCACCCTTGATGATCCCGAGCCGCTCGTACGGCGACTAGCCGGAGGCCGGGTAAGCTTCGTTCGCCAACCTCGTAACATCGGCCCGTTCGCCAACTTCAATAGCTGCATCGAGAGGTCGTTGGGCGAGTGGGTGCACATTCTGCATACTGATGATTTCGTACTTCCAGGCTTTTACGAGCGCCTGCAAGCGTCCCTTGAAGGTCTCGACGATGTGGGAGCAGCGTTTTGTCGGTACACCTTCGTCGATGACCAGGAGCGTCCCCTCTGGGATTCCGAGCTGGAGAGACCGACCTCCGGCACCTTGCCTGGCTTCATCGAAAAAATCGGCCTGTCGCAGAGGATAGTGTTTGCAGCGATAGTCGTCAGGCGCAGTGTCTACGAGAAGTTGGGGGGATACCGGACGGACCTTCCCTATGCGGGGGATTGGGAAATGTGGACAAGAGTTGCGGCGCACTATCCGGTCTGGTACGAACCCGCCATATTGGCGACGTTTCGCGTTCACTCGGATTCATGCACTTCGGCTCTCGTGAGATCAGCCCGGACCATTGTCGATGAGCGTCGCTGCATCTCAGCTATTCGTCCGCTCCTCCCCTCCGCTCGGGCGGATGTCATCTCACGAAAAGCAAGAGAACTCGCTTCTCTCCGTGCGCTCGGAGCCGCGTGCGGTGCATTCGCCAAGGCTGAGTTCGCGACCGGGTTCGGGCTACTTGTGGGGGGACTGAAGTGTAGTGTCTCTCCCCGTGTGATCGAGGCCCTGATCTTGCTGCCCGTCCGGATTGCACGGCTTGGGGTGCGCCGGGTCATTCGTAGTGCTTCGGAACGGCTCTTGCCGGCGAACCGCGTGTAGCCATGCGTTTACCTGCCACCCCGATACGATGGAGGTAGCTCTCAGGACTACAGGATTCTCGGGGTTTCGTGGGTTCGCAGTGGGACGGAGCTGAACACCGGGCTAAATCTGACTCCAAGGTGCTGAGCGCCTGGGGAGCAGGAGTGGGCTTGAATGAACGAGAGGTTACGGTCTCTTGGCAGGCGGTCCGTGCTACGCACCGCGGTGGGAAGGCGTTTTTATCACGCCCTTCGCGACTACAAAAGATGGACGCTTGTTAAGAAGTGGCGCCGCGAGCGGACGGCACCGATTCAGGCCTATCTTCGCACTCATGTAGTCCGGAAACTTCAGATCGGGGCAGGTGAAAACGTCCTCCCAGGTTGGCTGAACTCCGACATCCGCCCCCTGAACAGTAATGTGTTATTCCTGGACGCAAAAGAGCCCCTCCCATTTGAGGATTGCACTTTTGACTATATCTTTTCCGAGCATTTCATTGAACACATATCCTACGCTGAGGGTCAATCGGCGCTGCGAGAGTGCTATCGGGTTTTGAAGTGTGGCGGGCGAGTTCGCATTGCGACTCCAAATCTCAACAATATCGTCGCCTTGACTACGGCGGCGAAGGGTGGAGCAAAGGAAGAGTACATCAGGTGGAGCAATGCCCAGTTCGGTCCTCAGCCCGGTTCAAGTTTGGCGGGCTTCGTGGTTAACAATTTCTTCCGCCTATGGGGCCATGAGTTTATTTACGACCCCGATACCATGGAGCTAGCTCTTAGGACCACAGGATTCTCAGGGTTTCGTTGGTTCGCAGTGGGAGAGAGCGAGGACGATGATCTTCGGGGCATTGAAAGCCACGGCCGTTGGATCGGTGAGGAGATGAACCGCTTGGAGACGATGGTGGTGGAAGCAACGCGCCCGCAACCCGATCGGTTATTGTCAACGTCAGGTCCGCCGCAAGTGGGTTTGAGTCCCTCCCATGATCGGGGCTAGCCTGATGCGGGTGGCTCAAGAGGGCCCTAACGGCTTTCTCTTGCGGCCGCGCCGGCATACACGACCTCAGGAGTCATGTCCAATCCAACAGCCTCGGTGGTCATGGGTGTTTTCAACGGTGAGCTCGTTTTGACTTTCGCGGTTTGCAAGGAGCAACATCTATGAGCTTATCGTCACTGACCAGGGTAGCAAGGACCTTTCGAGCGAAGCTTGAAGCGGCCAGCCCGTGGGCAACCCGGCGGAAAAGCGACGCTGAGCTAGCTTTCTGGAGGGAAGAAATCAAAAGGTACGTCGACTGGTATCATGGTGTAACTCCGCTGTATGGCTTCGCTTGTCCGAGCGAACCACAAAAGGTGAAGTCCGAGCGCGGGATGCCCATCGATGCAATGGAAACCTGGCTTCGTTGCTTTCAGATGCCGAAGTATGTTGGGGACTTGCAGCTCACTGGGAACTCCTTCCAGGGTCTGCGTCTCCTTGACGTAGGGTGCGGCCCGTTTCCTAACCTGCTCGCATTTAACAATTGTCTTCGGATTGGCATCGATCCGCTCGTGCACGAGTACCAAAAGGTTGGATTTCCACTCGACGTCTGGTCCAACGACTTCACGTACTGCCGATGCAAGGCGGAGGATATCCCCTTTCCCGCTCGCTCATTTGATGCGGTGGTTTCGGTCAACGCGATCGACCATGTGGACGATTTCGCTCAGACGGCGAGGGAGATTCGAAGGGTCCTTAGGTCGCCGGGCATCTTTCGGATGCACGTGCATTATCATCGCAGGACAGTGTGCGAGCCAATCGAATTGAATGACGAGCTGTTTCTTGCGCATTACTCGTGGGTCTGTGGCCTGAGGAAGATCCATGAGGGCGGTAGCCAGAACTTGGGCGGGACAAAGGCCAACCCTGGCGAACGGTACGTTGTTTGGGGGAATAGTTAGCGATGGTCGAAGGTTGGTGGGCTTGACTGGGTTTGCACCAATCCGCTGGGGCGTGTCACCGGAAGACAACCGCCCTTCCCCAGTGCGAGGCAACTCGATCCTGGGATGCCGTGAGCGTCTAGCGCACTCACGGCGCTAGCCACCGTCCTGTGGTTTCGAACAATGGATGCACCGGTGAAGGCTGTGCAGGCTGCGCATTGTAGCGTCGTGATCCCCACTCGGAACCGCCCGGATCCACTGAGGGATTGTCTCCTCAGCGTTGCACGCCAGACACGCCTGCCGTCGGAAATCATCATAGTAGATTCCTCGGATGACAACGCCACTGAGGAATTGGCTGGGTCGCTTTCGGCTCAGTTTCCGGTGTCGCTTGTTTACCAGCGCAGCGCCGCCCGAAGCACTGCCGCGCAGCGCAATCGCGGCGCCGAGGCCAGCCGAGGTGACATCATCCTCTTCCTGGACGACGACGTAGTGCTGGAACCAAACTTCATTGCCGAGATCATGCGAGTCTTCGAGGACGATACCAAAGGCGAGGTAGGCGGTGTGAGTGGCACGATAGTTGGTGATGGCTATGGGCCGCCTTCGCGCCTCAATGCCCTCTTGCTGCGCGCCTTGGGTGGCAGGATGGAGGGCAGCTACGCCGGTCGACTGGTAGGGCCGGCGATTAATTTCTACCCGACGGACGGTCCCGATGCGATTCAGCCCGTGGAGTGGCTGAACGGGGCGGCGATGGCATACCGCCGGGAGGCCTATCTCGCCGAGCGCTCTTGGGAAACGTTTGCGGGCTACTCTTTCATGGAGGACGTCCACCTGTCGGCCCGCGTGGCTAGACGGTACCGGCTGCTGAACACAACCCGAGCGCGGCTGCTCCATAAGTGCATGGGGAGCATCCCCCAAGACTGGGGGGCACTAGGGGAAAGTATGATTCTGAACCGGCACGCTGTCGTCATGCACGTCCTCCTGCGACGACGCCCCGGTGACTATCTTCGCCTCTTCGCGTATGAACTTTTGTACTGCACCATGGCCCAGGTCAAGAATCCGGCTCGCCCTTGGCGTGCCAACCTCCAATTGCTTTGCGGAAAACTTCGGGGCGTTGCCAAGGTCCTCCGCGGGGAGTCTCCTCATCGGCCCTATTTCGCCTAGGTCCCGGTCGCTCGGGGCCCGGTTGCGGCCCGAAGGTTAGAATGACGCCCGGCGGCACTACAGATTGCCACTATCAATAAGTAGCCGACAATGCATCCACTTGTGAGCGCGATGGTCGCAACGCGAAACCGGCTGACGCTGTTGCCGAGAGCCTTGCAAAGCCTCTATGCGCAGGACTATCCCAATCTGGAGATCCTCGTCCTCGACGACGCTTCCCATGACGGCACATCGGATTATATTCGTTCCCATCATCCTGACATCCGATTATTCCGGTTTGACGAAAACCGTGGGCTTATCGCCGCTCGCAACCTCCTGATGCGCGAGGCGAAAGGGGATTACCTCATCAGCATCGACGACGATGCCTACTTCCTCAACGTCGATGCCATCTCGAATGTGGTTGCCCGAATGGAGGCTGAGCCCGAACTGGCGATCATCAATTTTCGCGTGCTGGATGCCGAACGCCGTGTGCCCGTCTTCCCCGAGGCCGAGTACTATACCTCCTACTATTGGGGACTGGGCCACTGCGTCCGCAAGGCAGTACTTCAGGAGACGGGATACTATCGAGAGCTCGTCAAGTGGGGCTGCGAGGAGTCAGACCTAAGCCTTCGTGTTCTAGACAGGGGATATCGGCTCCTCCAATTCCCGCACGCTACCGTGATGCATCCGCATTTTGTTCCGGGGAAGTCACTCCCTGGTTCTCCCGAATACCGTGACATGGGGAAAGCCGGGCGGCTCACGGCAAAAGCTCGGCTGTTGCAGGCATGGCTCAATGAGCCCTTCCCCTGGTGGGGCCTGAGTACCGCTAACGTCCTCGTGAAGTACACAGCCAAGGCCGCGTGGGGGGGATTCCTTCGCCATGTGTTGAGGGGATTCTACGAGGCCTTCAAGGAGTTCCCGGCACTGAAAAAGACCCGTCGGCCGGTCTCGTCACGCGCGATGCGACTATCCCTCGCGCTCGGCCGACAGAAGGTCTCCGATGCCTCGGTAATTCGCGCACTCTACAAGTCCCCGCCGGGGATGCTAACAATTCTGTTTCGCCTTGGCTCGTAGAGACACTTGACGGTGTTGAGTGGTAGCTCCTCTCCTCGAATTCAGGCAATGATCCACGATGATGCAACTGCGGAACCGCTTATTGCCGCTGCGAGCCCCGCGCTGGAGTGGGTGCGCTGCAGAACCTGGCTCGCAGCTTCTTCTGGGGCCTCTTGAGACAAAACGACAATATCCTGATAGTTGCTTCGCGGTGTTGGTGATAGTCGCTGCGGCGGCCTCTCGAATCGCGGCAGAGGCTGCTCACACGTCTGACATTTCTCTAATCTAATGACGATACGAAGGTAGGTACTGCTACGGGCATATTGGGCGGTCATTACCGGCTCGTTTTCCCGGTTCTTCTCTTGGTGGTGACGCTGCTCTCCGGCTCGAGGCTCCGACCACTCAGAATGCAGCGGTACTATGAATTGTTGGCTGGGTTGGCTCTCTTCGTAATGTTGCCACTTTTTATTTTGGCCATCCTCACCTACTGGCTCTCCGCCGGCTGGCTGGATCACGCTGAACCCACGGTGGTCGCCATTGCTTGGCTTTTTAGGAAAGGTCATGCGCTTTACCAGACCGTGGACGCGGCACCAAGATACTCAATGGTGTACGGGCCAGCCTCGTTCCTGGCCATCGCCGCCAGTCTGTGGCTGTTTGGTGGAAGTGTGCACGCTGCCAAGCTACCGGGCGTCATATGTCCTTTAGTGAGTCTGGTGTTGCTCCGCCTCAGCTTGGGTCGTTCCACTTCAAGAAATGCCTCATTCACCGCGATTTTCTACTTCTGTGCAGCCTGCCTTCTCTTTAACAATTACGCATTCTTCCCTCGCCCGGATTCTTTCCTGGTGCTTTGTAGCGCTGTTGGTCTTTTCGCATGCACTCTAGAGAATTTGTGGGTGGCGCCCTTGTTATGCGGATTGGCGCTGGGCGCAGGCTTCAATCTAAAGGCCACAGCCATCGCTTACTTTCTGCCTTACCTTGGCTTTCTTTACCAGCGGAACCGGGTTCAGGCTTTGGCCCGGACATTTGTGGCCAGCGCAGTCACAGCGGTTCTCCCCTTTGCACTATTCAGGCGTATATCGCTTCTTAACTACTTCGAGTGCCTGAGAAACTCGGCTAGGGAGGGCCTCGACTGGCGCGATGGCATTCGCACATTGGAAATTGGCGGGTTTTACGTGCTGCCGCTGGTGGTTTTGATGGCTTGTTGGTTTGCCTCCTCACGGGAGGACTGGCGGTGTGCTCTCAACCGGAACAAATTCTTTGTTGGTGGTTCTGTTCTGGCTTCGCTCTTGATCTTGGTGGTCGCTAGCAAACCCGGCGCTGGTCCTCATCACCTGCTGCCGTTCATTCCTCTGGTGGCGTTTCTCTTGGGCAAACTTGAAACATCTCATCGCGTTCAGGCCATGTGGGATCGGGGCATGCCCAGGCTCGCTTGGAGTGCGCTTGTTTCCTTCACCCTGGCGCTTCTGCTGTACGGGGCGTGCGGCGCCCGATTGGTGATCGAGGGTAGTCTTTCCAGGAACTATGAGGCAAAATCCGTCGTTGACGATCTGAAGAACTTAGAACAAAGGTATCCCCATTGCGACATCCTAATGGGGTATGGGGATACCAACATTACGACGAGCGTTTCCTATCCCTTGACGTTCAACAGGACAGAGCTCGTATTCCGGAACCAACCCTATCTGGTGGACGCGCCGGCTCTTATGGACATGCAAGAGGGTGGGCTCCCCATGCCCGCGGCAACCCTCGAGGCGCTGCGGTCGGGACGACGGAGTCTTTGGCTTATCCCTAGAGGGGAAGTTCCCTTCAAAGACGTCAATGCGTTTCCCGCTTCGTTCCGCCAGGCGTTTATTGAAAACTATGTACGCCGCGGGCAAAGCAGCTACTTCGATTTGTGGTTCCACCGGAAGGGTTAGTGATTAAGGCATCATGTCATTGTCCCGTACAGCGGCGCGAGCAGTTCTCGGCACCCTGAGGGCGGCAAATCGGGCCTTCTGTGCTTACTCATCGCGTACAGATGGTCACCAGCCCCGCCGAGTCCTGTGCATCTGCCTGTCTCACCTCGGCGATCTTGTCTTGCTGACCCCGCTCTTCGCCAATCTCAGGTTGAGGTACCCCCAAGCTCATATCGCGGTCGTCTGCAAAAGCGCTGTGGCGGACATTCCCAGAAACCATCCGGCAGTAAATGAGGTTATCACGTATGAGGCGCGATGGACGCTGAGGCGGGAGTCGCCGCGTGCGGGATTTCTGGACACCGTCAAGCTGATTCGCGAGCTGCGAGCGCGGTCGTACGACTTGCTGGTGGTTTGCTACGACCATCCCATGGACCGCATCCTGGGTCTCTGCACCGGAATCCATACGCAAGTCTGCCTGGACGGCGCCGCAATGCAAGAGACCAAACCGGCCGTAGGTACTGACCATCACCGGCATCGTGTTGAACATGCCTATGGCCTTCTTCGGGCATTGGATGTGCCTGCCCTGGAGAGCGCACCCTCCGTTGGTCTCTGCGACGCTGACTTGGCCTGGGCGGACGAATGGCTGCAAGAACAAGGAGTGGCCGGAAGCCGCCTTCTCGGAGTACACCCGGGCGCGGGCGGCCCGGAGAAGCGCTGGCCGGCAGACCGCTTCGCGCGTGTTGCCGAGCATCTAGCGGGGAAATTCGACTGCAAGGTTGTGGTTACGGGAAGCCCGGCAGATGCCGAGGCCGTACAGGGCTTCGTTGAGAGCGTCAGGACAACGGTTGTGCAAGCGCCTGCGACCCTAACGGTGGGAAAGCTTTGTGCCCTGATCCGGCGTTTCGCCCTCTTGCTCTGCAACGACTGCGGCCCCATGCACATTGCCGCCGCCTTGCGCGTTCCGGTTATTGCGGTTTTCGGACCCAGCTTTCCCGAGCTTTGGGGGCCTTGCCCAGCGGACCCTCGCCACGTAGTGGTGACCTCTTCAGATGCCAGAATCGAGTCCGTTACGGTCGAGCAGGTGGTCGCTGCGATTGCCGGAAGCCCCCATCTTATGCAGCACCTCAGCGGTGGGTCGAGCCTTGTTCTCAAATCACCCGAATAGGTCGGCGACTCGCCCGCCGCTTTGAAGCTCTGAATGAATTATGAAACAAACTTCTCATACCACCTCCGGGTCTGTCATGCTGAGCGCAGCGAAGCATCTCGCCCTGTCGTTTCTCGGCGGAAAAGTCCAGAGCGAGATTCTCCGCGCAGTTTATCCTGAGCGGGCAGGGCGAGATCCTTCGCTGCGCTCAGGATGACAGCGAAGGACTCAGAATGACAGCATGGCAGGCGAGCGGTCTGGGTCGGAATGACAACGTTCACAAAGGTTTTTCAGCATCCGCTAATGATTCTCGTGGGTAGAGGAGGTTGGTAGGTGACAGTTGCGATTGTAGTGGCCGCGCTTGTCCTCTTCGCTTCTCTAATTCCGCCGCACTTCCTCGTCCTGTCCACCCTGCTGGCTTTCCTGGGTGCTTCGATGCCGATCGTAAATCGAGGGGGAGTGCTGGGTGAGTTCCGCTGGGTCATGCTCCTTGCTTTGGCGCTGGGCATGCTTCTGCGGAGCTCTGTGCAGGGAAGCCGTTCTATTTGGCATCCGATGCATCTGAGCCTTTTTTGCTTTGTGGCCTACGCGGCGATTTCAAGCTCCTATTCGGTAAACGGCCTGATGACGATCCTAAAAGCTGCGACTTTTGGTTGCTTGGCTGCGGCGGCCATGCTGTATGGGAGGCTGGAATCTCCAGGCCCATCCGGAGGCTCGTGCAAGCTTCTCGACCAGGTTTATTGGTGCGCTGTGATCGTGGCGCTGGGCTGCGCCTTGGCGGGCATACATGTCTTGCCTGCGCGCGCGGGTTATTTCGCAGGCCCCTTCGGAAATCCGAATGGTCTCGGGGCCTTCATCCCCTTGGTCGGACCCGTCCTGCTACTCCAGTTGTTACGGTCGTTTGACAAGGCACCGCAGATCCGGATTGCCAATGTTCTACTCACCATAGCTTATTTCATCTTCTTGCTCATGTCGAGATCCAGGGGGGGCCTTGCCGCCGCCTTTCTTGGGTGCGGATGGTGGCTCTACTTTGCCCACCGCCGGGCTTTTGGATTGTTCCTGGGCGGCTCGCTTGTCACCGCGGTCATTATGGGCTTGTACTTCCCTGAATATGTGCAGAACTTGAACCGAGTCTACATTTATAAGGGCAGTTCCTACATTCTTAGGTCGAGGGGAGAGCTCCTCAGCGCCTCGTGGGAGGCGGCCCAGGAAAGCCCGCTGGTCGGGGTGGGGTTTGGGGTAAGCAAAGGGTATAGCGAGGACTGGGAGTTTGCATTCGAAAGCGGCAGCGCCGTGCGCGAGAAGGTCAACAGCTACCTTGCGTTGGTAGAGGAAGTCGGTTTAATAGGTGCTGGCTTTGTGCTCCTCCCGCTGGCGTGGGTGCTTGTCGCAGCGATCCAGCGCTTAATGCTCTTCCGTAGGCTGCATCAAACGGGAGAGGAGTTTTGGGTGATGCTCACGCTTTCAGCGTGTTTGGTAGGAGGGTTGGCAAGCGCATTTTTCGAAGCGTGGCTCACCAGTGTAGGCTTTTTTTCAACGATCTTGTTCTGGCTGGTCTTCGGCGTCTTGGCTGCCCGCCTCACTACTCCCGTCCGAGTTTCGCGATGAAGAAACGCGTTGCGATTTTGGTTGGCGTCCCGACACCCTATCGTGAGCCGCTTTTTGAACGCCTTGCGAGGTCGGGGGACTACGATATTCAAGTGCTGTACTCTCGCGACCACCAGCCGGGACAGCAATGGCGTCTTGGCGCACATCCATACCCGGCACGCTACCTCAAGAACTTTGCGCCGGCAAGATGGCATGGCCGGCTATTGGTAGGAGCCATCAATCCCGGCGTGTGGCGAGAGCTTAGAGCTTTCCGACCCGATGCAGTTGTCATCTACGGTTATAACACCGCGACTACAATGCTGGCGATTCTCTGGGTTATCGCCCACCGGATTCCGATGCTAGTGCGGACTGACTCGAACGTGGTTGCAGAGCAGGGGAAACCACAGCTTAAGCTTGCACTGAAGCGGTTGGTCCTTGGGTGGCTCACAAAACGTGTTTCGGCCTTCCTATCCGTCGGGACCTTGAATTCTCAGTATTGGCAATTCTACGGTGCGACACCGGAAAAGATCTTCCTGGCGCGCTATGCGGTAGATAACGAGTGTTTTCAGACCCAGGCGGACCATTATCGCGTTTCCCGCCAAACCATACGGGACGAAAACGGCTGGGGGCAGCGTTATCTGCTGCTTTACGTGGGCCGATTAATCGGGTTGAAACGCGTTGATGTGCTGATTGAAGCTTTGCGGCGGCTTTCCACAAAGCGATCCGACATTGGACTGCTCATCGTCGGCGACGGCGCCAAAAGAAAGTCGCTCGAAAAGCTGGCACAAAATTTGCCGCAAGTTTTTTTCCTGGGGTTCCACGATTGGAAGGACTTGCCCAGGTTTTACGCTGCTGCGGACCTGTTCGTCCTGCCCTCCGAGGTTGAACAGTGGGGGCTCGTCCTCAATGAGGCAATGGCAAGTGGGCTGCCGGTGATCGCCACGCGGAAGGTTGGGGCGGCACACGATCTGATCATCGAGGGCGAGAACGGATACATGGTACCCGAGAACGACCCGGCGGCTCTGGCCTCGGCTATAGATCGCGCCTGCGAGTCCGAACAGCGCCTGTTACTGCTGGGTGAGAAGGCACGATGCACGGTTCAAAGCTGGAGTTATGATTCCACTCTCGCAGGATTCCATAACGCACTGTCCAGGTGCTTTGAAGCGAAGAATCCTCCTGCGTAGGGGAAAGCGCCACCGCCTGTCATTCTGAGCGAAGCGAAGAATCCCCACATTTGTAAGCTCAAACAGTGCGGAAAAATGCCGAGATGCTTCGTCCGCCGTGGCGGACTCGGCATGACAGACCCGAAAGTAGTATCAGCGGTGAACAAGAACCACAGAGGCACTGAGGCACAGAGAAACCGGAAGGCACCTCGAAAGAGATAAGACCGTGTGCGGAATCTTTGGACTAGTCGGCAAACGCTCGCCCGAAGTTGACCGGGCGCTCAGCCTGGGCACACGGGCATTGGCTCATCGCGGTCCTGACGATGAAGGGATGGAGATCCTTCCGCTCCGCTCGGACGCGCAGCAGTGCGTCGGGCTGGGAAGCCGCCGCTTGGCCATCCTCGATCTCTCGCCGGCCGGGCATATGCCGATGCATGATCCTGAGACAGGCAATTGGCTGGTCTTTAACGGAGAAATCTACAATTTCCAGCAAGTCCGCAGCGAACTCCAGAAACTGGGCCATCGCTTCACCTCCACCGGGGACACGGAAGTGCTCCTCGAGGCCTATGGCGAGTGGGGGGAGGCGTGTCTTGACCGTCTCGGCGGAATGTTCGCTTTTGCGCTGTGGGATGCGCGAAGGGAAAGGCTCTTTCTGGCGCGCGACCGGCTGGGTGTTAAGCCGCTCTATTACTACGCGTCGCCCGACCGGTTCCTCTTCGGATCGGAAGTTCGCGCCTTGCTGGCCAGCGGGCTTGTGCCGCGCCGCCTGGATATGACGGGCCTGGCATCCTACCTGGCTTTCGGAGGCGTTCAGGACCCCGTCACCATCATCGAGGGCGTGCGGTCGCTTCCCCCCGGCCATACTCTCATTTGGGAAAAGAAGCATCTCGAAACCCGCAGATACTGGAGCTTGGCGGAAGTGGCTTCCAGACCTCCGGCGACGGATGCTCCGGACGAGGCTTTGGCGGCAATTCGAGGGCTAATTCTGCAGGCGGTCTCGGAGAGATTGATCAGCGATGTTCCCATCGGTGTTTTCCTCAGTGGTGGTGTGGACTCGAGTTGCATTGTTGCCGCGGCCAGCGAGGCGTCTCAGAGACCGCTCGAGACCTTCTCCGTCGTCTTCGGGGAAAGCGACTTCTGTGAGGCCAGGTATTCCGACCAGGTGGCGCGCGAGCACGCTTGCCATCACCATAAGATCGAGCTCACCGACAAGCGGCTCCTGGAAGAAATCCCAAGCGCCTTGGGCGGGATGGACCAACCGAGCGTCGACGGCATCAACACTTACGTCATTTCTCGGGCTACCAAAGAGGCCGGAGTTACCGTGGCGCTGAGCGGACTGGGTGGGGATGAGATTTTCGCCGGATACTCGACCTTCTGTTCTGTGCCCAAAATGATGAGCTTCCAAAGGTACGCCGGATGGTTGGCGCCTCTCGCAAGAGGCTTTAACGCCCTGCTTGGGGGGAGCGAAACAAACAGGCTTTCGAAGGCCTTGGCCCTGGCCGGCAATGACTATTATGGGAACCAGCCCTACTTCCTGTTGCGGGCGCTCTTCCTGCCGGGAGCCGTCCGAAGCATGCTGCCCCGTCAAGAGCTGTGGAACGGCAACTTTGTGTTGCCCGGAAATTACGCAGAATTGGTTGAGCAGGTTCGCGAGCTTGACCCGGTCAACCAGGTCTCTGTCCTCGAGGCGTCAACGTACATGGCCAACACGCTCCTCCGGGATACCGATTGCATGAGCATGGCCGTTTCGCTCGAGGCTCGGACCCCGTTCCTGGATTACAGGCTATGGGAGTACGTTCTTCCCCTGGCCGGCAGGCTCAAGCTCGATCCCCCCATACCCAAGCCCCTTCTCCTGCGGTCGGTCGGTCAGCGTTTGCCCAGGGAGATCTACTCTCGCCGCAAGATGGGCTTCACGCTGCCGTTTGAGCGGTGGTTGGGCAACGGCTTGCGGGCCGAGGTGGGGACTGAGCTCCTGAGCAGAGGGGACGCTGATAAATGCCCTCTCGAGCAGCGGGCGGTGGAGAGAGTTTGGCACGCCTTTCTGGCTGGGAAGACCAGTTGGTCACGGCCCTGGGCGCTTTACGTTCTAAGGCACTGGATTCGTCGCAATATCTGGGAGTCACCTTGAAGGTCGTCATCAATGCCGTCTCGGCCAAAATGGGTGGGGCGATCACCTACACCACCAACGTGCTTCGTTGCCTGCCCCCGCCCGAAAGCGGCTACGAGTTCGACGTCTTCTTGCCGCCTGAGACGGCGGAGAGGCAGAAGGGATTGCCTCGGAATGTGCGGCTCGTTGCAACCTCGGTGGGGCACGGGGCGTGGGGGAAGAGATTCTGGTGGGAGCAAGTCACTCTCCGTCGCTTCCTGCGCCGGGAGAGAGTGGATGTGTTATTCTCCACCGCCAACTTTGCGATGTTTCGTTGCCCGGTCAAGCAAATCCTGCTCGTCCGGAACGCTGTCTATTTCTCGAAGCTGTACCAAGAGATGATTGTGCCGAGGCAGAGCCTGAAGAGGAGGACTGCGTTCTGGTTGGGCCGGTGGCTGATTGGATGTAGCGTCCGCAATGCGGATGTGGTGATGACGCCGACGCAGGCTATGTTAGACGAACTGAGGGAGTACGTTGAGGTCCCGCCCCACAAGGCCATGGTCAATGCTTACGGGGCTGAAGTTCATAACGGGGTAGCCGGGACCTTCCCTGCACCATCCGGGCATGAAGACACGTCCGGGCCCTCCCCCATGAGACTGCTGTACGTATCCCTTTACGCCGAGCACAAGAACCTGGACACTCTCCTCAAAGCGATGCCCCTCTTGAACCGGGATGGCGGCAGGGGGTTCGTGTTGAAGACCACGGCCAACCCACATTGGGAATTGGTAAGGAACGCGGTCGGGCGGCTGGAGGACATAGCCCTCGCGCAAGCGCCCGAAATTGCCCGATGCGTTCAGTTCGTTGGTCCGTTAGGGAAGCGAGAGGTAGAACGCCTCTATCTCGGCTCCGACCTCTTTGTCTTTCCCTCCTTCATCGAGTCGTTCGGCTTCCCCATGGTCGAGGCAATGGCCTACGGTCTGCCCATCGTGGCCGCAGACACGCCTGTGAATCGGGAGATTTGTGGGGAATCGGCGCTTTACTTCCGGACATGGGACCCGGATGACTTGGCTGAGAAGGTCCGCTTACTGTCCGCCAACGAAGCTCTGCGGCAGCAGTGCAGCGAGAGTGGCCGCAGGCGCGCGGCCAGTCGCTTCAAATGGCAAGATCACGCCACTCGACTACTGGGGGCGGTGGGGCATCTCGTTCGTTGAGGGCATCACTCTGGCTGCGTCGGGAGGACTGGAGAGGTCGCCGATACGCCTTTGGCGCCCCGATCGCGTCTTTGCCCCGTGTCCCACACAGCCTGGCGACCCAAAATCCGCCACTGCCGTGACCTCGTTTTCCTAATGTTCGTATGAGGGAAGGCGGATGGACTTAAGTAATTCGCAACGGGTAATGCTAGTGGGCAAGCATTTGCTCACCGGTCCCACCGACATACCACGCTATGTAAGATGGAGCCTAATAAACCTATGGTTCCGCAAGCAAGTCCCTGTCGACTTGGAGGTTCCCTGGCTGTCCTGGGAGGCTATCGATTTTTTGAAAAGTTTCCTGAGCGAAAGAATGCATGTGTTCGAATACGGAACCGGAGGGTCGACTTTATTCTTTGCACGTCGATGTCGCCGGGTGGTATCGGTCGAAGATGATCAGGCCTGGTTCAACCTCGTCAGCGACAGGCTGGCTCTGAATGGCATGACAAATGTCCAGATCCACCTTTGCCCGTTCGATTTCAGGAACCCAAACAATTTTGCGCGTTCCGCTTACCTGAACGCGATAGGCGAAGAAACCTACGACGTTGTTTTAATTGACGGGCAGGATTGGAGTTACAACGAGCGGCCTCTCTGCTTCAAGAGGGCGGAACAGAACATCGCTCGGGATGGGATCATCGTCGTGGACGACTCGTGGAGGCCCACCTACAGGGCGCTACGGAAGTCGGCGAAAAGAGTCCGCGTGTTTGAGGGGACTGGGCCCTGCCGCCTTGGGGTGACCAGCACTGACATCTACTTCTACTAAAGGCCGCGAGCGTTCGACAATGCCCTATGCGGGTGCAGCCTGACATTAAGCTGGGTGGAGGAGAGCCAGAGGCATGCTGCAGGTTGAAGGCATTCCCTTACCGCCTCCCAAGACATGCACGAGGAACTGCTTTGAAGATCACTATCGTCCAAGGAGGCACGTTGCCTATCCCCCCGATCCGTGGCGGAGCTATAGAGAAGGTGTGGTTTAGTCTTGGAAGAGAGTTCGCAAAGAGAGGGCACGAGGTAACGCACGTCTCCCGCACATTTTCAGAGCTTCCGGATGAGCAATGGCTGGATGGCGTCCATCATGTGCGGGTAAGGGGTTTTGAGTTCTCGTCGAAGAGACGCGTGGTCGTGTGGAGGGACCTCTGGTACGCACTGCGCGTGCTGAGGGTGCTCCCTAAAGCCGATATTTTGGTGACCAACAACCCCGTGCTTCCGCTCCTGATCCGCACCCGGCGATTCGGAGCACTCTACGTCCACGTGGCCCGGTATCCCAAAGGCCAGATGCGCTTTTACCGCCACGCAAGCCGCATTCAGACTATTTCGCGAGCCGTCGCGGACGCGATCCGCAAAGAAATCCCTGCCGACGGGGGGAAGGTGTGCCATATTCCGTATCCAATCATGCGTGGGGACTTCACCGGTGGCGACTCTGCCTCCGAGAAAACGGAGAAGCTGGTTCTTTACGTGGGACGCATTCACCCCGAAAAAGGCCTTGATTATTTGGTAGAAGCTTTCGGCCTCCTGAAGGGGGGCACTGGGTGGCGCCTCGCCATCGTTGGCCCATGGGAAGAGGCGAGCGGGGGGGGAGGAGAAGCTTACCGCCGGCGTTTGGAGGAGCGGTCCGTCGCATTGGGCCCCCCGGTGGAATGGGTGGGGCCGGTTTTCAATGAGGACGAGCTTGAGGCTTGGTACCGGCGGGCGGCTCTATTTGTCTACCCGTCCCTCGCAGACCAGGGAGAGGCGCTTGGGCTGGCCCCGCTGGAAGCCATGGCCTTTGGGTGTCCGATCCTGGTCTCGCGCCTCGCGTGCTTTCGGGACTTTCTCGCGGAGGGGACGAACGGTCTTTCCTTTGACCACCGCGCGCCAGAGCCAGTCGCCGAGCTTGCCAAGACGCTCGAATCCGCGCTGCGCTCGTGGGACTGGCTAAGTCAGGCAGGCCAAGCGGCGAGGCAGACAGCTTCCGACTTTGCCCTTCCCGTAATCGCATCTACCTACTTGAAGGACTTTGAGCGGGTTGTATCGCTCGGTGCCTGACATCGTGCATAGCGAGATGGAGCCCGCACGACTCGCCCCCGTAAGTGTTCTGATAATCACTTACAACGAGGAAGCCAATATTGCACGCTGTCTCGAGAGTCTCCGCTGGGCGGGTGAGGTTTTCGTTGTCGACTCATTTAGTACGGATCGCACCGTTGAAATCGCCAAGGCGATGGGGGCTAAAGTCTACGTTCATCCTTTCGAGGGCTATGCCCGCCAGCGCAACTGGGCGCTTGATAACCTCCCGATTTCCAACCAGTGGGTACTGTTCCTGGACGCGGACGAGCAAATCCCTCCACCGCTCGCGGAGCAGATTCGCCGTGTGGCGAGCAGTCCCGATAGCCACTACGCGGGCTACTACCTGAATCGCAGGTTTTATTTTCTTGGGCGTTGGCTCAAGCATGGAGGGCTTTCACCTAGTTGGATCCTGCGGCTGTTCAGGCGGCAAGCCGGTCGGTACGAAGACCGCGAAGTGAATGAGCACGTCCTGTTGACCGGGGCAGCAGGCCGACTTGATGAGCCGTTCGACCATCGAGATAATCGCCCGCTTTCTGCCTGGATCGAACGACATGATGCGTATTCCGATCTGGAGGCTGAGGAGTACTTTTCTGAGCGATTCCGGGGAGGGTACGAGGCTTCGATCCCGGCTAGCCTCTGGGGCGCCCAGCCTGAAAGGAAACGCTGGATCAAGCTGCACCTGTGGAACCGACTGCCATTACTCCTGCGTCCGTTTCTGTTCTTATTGCGAAACTACTTCCTCAAGGGCGGCTTTCTGGACGGTCGCGAGGGGTTCATCTACCACGTGTTGTGGAGCTTCTGGGTGAGGTTCCTGATCGACGCCAAGATTATCGAGCGAGAGATTCGCAATGAACCCGTCCAGCCATGAATTCAGGGCTCTCTGGAACGGACGGAGAACGCGCTGCCTTGAGCCGGGAATGGGATGGTGTGCTTTGTGACTCTGGTAGATTACTTCGACGGCCTCGCCTGCCAGTGGAGCAACAAGTATGCTGAGGGCGGGAGCATGCATCACAGGATCGAGGCGGTTACCCGGCCGCTGCGGCAGCGCCTCTCCACGGGCTCTCGGGTACTGGATTTTGGTTGTGGCAGCGGCGATGTGACGCTGGCCCTGAAGCGCGCCGGTTTCAACGTATCCGGATTCGACATTTCCAGGGCTATGCTCGCGGCAGCTCGACAGCGGTGCGAGGGCCAGGAGATTGAATTCGTGCAGGGCGAACCGGGCGAATACTCTCGCCTTCCGTTCGGCCCAGGGACATTTCGAGGGGTAGTGGCGTCGAGCGTGCTCGAGTATGTACCCAATCCACTCGCCCAAATTGCAGAGCTTGCAAGGGTACTAGGAGACAACGGCGTACTAGTGATCACCGTGCCCAATCCCTCTCATTGGCGCAGGAGGCTCGAAGGCTTTCTCCAGGCACTTATGAAATTTCCTCCGGTCTGCCGTCTAGGTTACCTATTCAGCGCTAGGGGTATGGCTTACCTGGGCTACCTCGCTCTGTCCGTCAATCGCTTTTCATTTGGTAGATGGGCGGCGATGCTGAGCGACAACGGGATGCGAACCGAGCAGGTGGGGAGGGACAGCTCGGCCATGGCCACGATCATCGCCACCAAGTTGGAGGATAGGACTGCCACAGCGCCATAGTTCAAGGGGGCAGAATATCCCGACCGGATGCACTGGAAGAACTGATTCGGGATTTCATTCGCGGCCGGCGAGACTATCCTCTCCACCTCTGGGCGCTGATTTCATTCGAAGAATGGCACTGACAATACCTGGACTCGAACCGCAGCCCGCAGTCAGCCGAGACGGCGAAGTCCGCCTACCAGAGTTCGCACCCCGGGTGACAACGCCTGGCGTGGGGACCTACTGGCGGACGGTGCGGCACTTGCGCTGGGCGCAACTTGCCGCTTTGGCTCAGCGGCGTATGCTGCCGCGCCACAAGCTCCGAGGGTGGAAGCCCGCCCCCGTGACCCTGCGGAAAGTTTCGCCACCTCCGACGTTCCCGGAGTGGCAGCGGGCTTCAGCCCTTCAGATGCTCGAGGCTGGCGAGTTCTGTTTTCTGAACGTCACCCATGCGCCCTCCGGATGCATTCCTTGGTCATCGGAGGGATTCAGCCGGCTTTGGCTGTACCACCTCAATTACTTTGACTTTGTCAATTTGGATCTCAGCGCCCCGCAGCATAGGATGCACCTGCGCAAGGCGCTGGAGCTGGCGGGAGACTGGTGCAGGCAAAACCAGACGGGCGGGGAGATTGGGTGGGAGCCCTATCCTCTCTCCTTACGGATAGTCAATTGGTTGAAGTTCTTAATCCGAAACGCCGAAAGGGCGGACGCCCTGGGAGAAGGCGGGGCCGTCAGCTTTGTCCTTGCCAGCCTGCGAATCCAGGCGCTGGCGCTTGAAACGCGCCTGGAAACGGATCTTTTGGCAAATCACCTCATGAAAAATATCAAGGCGTTGATGTTTGCCGGCGCGCTGCTCGAGGCGCCCGAAAGCTCGCGCTGGTGGGGGAAGGGAGAAAAGCTGCTGGGGCGAGAACTGGCGGAACAAATTCTTCCCGATGGCGGGCATGTCGAACGATCTCCCATGTACCACGCGGAAGTGTTGGAGGATCTTATGGACCTCCAGGTCTTGGTCGAGGCGTGTGGGAGGACGGCTAATTCTGCGGAGCTGCTGTCGCGAGGGGTGACCCGGATGGCTGATTTCCTGCGCTGCATGCTTCATCCCGACGGTGAGATACCGGTTCTCAATGACGCGGCATTCGGCATCGCGCGACCTGCGGGTGAGCTCCTGGCGCGGGCAAACCAGTCGGCCAAAGCATCATCGAGCTCCTGCCCGGAGGTGAGGGTTTTTCCCGAAAGCGGGTACGCTGTGCTTCGCGCTCCGCGTTCTGAAAGCTGCTTGATTTTCGATTGTGGACCTCTGGGGCCCGACTACCAGCCGGGGCACGGCCATTGCGATGTCCTCAGCTACGAGCTTTCGCTGCACGGCCAGCGCGTGGTGGTTGACACCGGCGCGAGCACTTACGAGCGTTGCGCGGAGCGGCTCTACGAGCGTTCCACGGCAGCGCACAACACGCTGCGCATTGACGGAGAAGAGCAGGCCGAAGTCTGGGCGAGCTTTCGCGTGGGGCGGCGTCCCAGGGTGGGACGACTCCAAGCAGGCGAAATTAACAAGCTCTACTTCGTGCAAGGAGTGCATTATGCCTACCAGCATCGCGGCGTCATTCACTCGCGCATGATCGCCCTGACACCCAGGAACAGTTGGTTGGTGATCGACTCACTAAACGGCAAGGGGAAGCACGTCGTCGAGTCCTTCATCCACTTCCACCCAGCGGTTCGGGTGGAGATTCAGAACAACTCCGCGCCTGGTGGCGCCGGCGCGGGCGCCACGGGCTGGACAATACGATTCGGTGGACATGAGTATTTTTTGACGACCCATTGGTCTGGAGAATTGGCGGCGCGAGAAAGCTGGTACGCGCCTGAGTTCGGTGTGCGGCAGCGCCAAACAACGCTCCATTGGACCTGGAAAGGTGATTTGCCTGTGCGCCTTGTGTACGCGTTCACGCCGGCTGGGCAAAGGCTGCCTTTCATCCCGCTGGATTTGGCCCAGGAAGGCGTTGAAATTGTTCCAACGGCCCTTGCCTTGGTCTGAGGAAGGTTTCTCTTCTCGCATGAACATCCTTTACATGTCGCAATATTTTCCGCCCGAGGCTTGTGCCCCTGCGGCGCGGGTTGACAGTTTTAGCCGTGAGTGGGCTCGGGCTGGCGCGGAAGTCAGAGTCTTAACCGGTTTTCCCAATCATCCCGAGGGGACCTTGCACCCGGAATACAGGAGACTGTGGAGGCATGGGTTTGTGCGCGAGGAGCGCGAGGGAGTCAAGGTTTACCGGACGTGGCTCTACCCTTCTGCCAATCGGAGGTTGTGGGGCCGGGGGGCAAATTTCGCTTCCTTCGCGCTTTCCGCCGCTGTGGCGGGAAGCTGCGTGGCCCCGAGTAAGGGGGTGGTCATCGCCACCTCGCCGCAGATTCTGGTCGGGGTGTCGGGCTGGGTGGTGGGAAGCCTGCGGTCCTTGCCCTGGGTGTTCGAGGTGAGGGACCTGTGGCCGGAGTCGCTGGTGGGGGTGGGACAAACGACCGCCGGGTCCTTGCTCTACCGGAGCGTGGGGCAGGTCGCCAATTTTCTCTATCGGCGGGCCACGCATATTGTCGTGGATGGGGAATGGAAGCGCCGGCACTTGATCCAACAGGGCCTCGAGGAGAGAAGAATCTCGGTGATGCGGAACGCCATTGAGGAGGATTACGGCTTGGATCCCCAGTCCCACAGGGGCCAACAGGCGCGCCAGGAGCTACGACAAGAACTGGGGCTCCGAGACCAATTCGTGCTCCTCTACGCGGGAACGCTCGGCATGGCGCATGGCCTGGAGACGGTGCTGCTCGCCGCCGAGCGGCTGCGTGACCGGGGCGACGTGGTCTTCCTCCTGATCGGCGAGGGGGCAGAACGCGAGCAACTGCTGGAGCGGAGCCGGGAGCTGCGCCTCCCGAATGTGCATTTTCTCGGCAAGCAGCCGCGGGAGAGGGTTCCTGTCTACCTGGCGGCGGCGGATGCATGTGTGGTGCCCCTGCGCCGAAGCGAGGTCTTCAAAACGGCCATCCCCTCCAAGATGCTTGAGGCAATGGCTGCCGCAAAACCCGTAATCCTGGGCGTGGAAGGCGAAGCAAAAGAAATATTGCTCGGCGCACGGGCTGGGATCGCCGTCCCTCCGGACGACTCCGACGCCCTCGCAAAAGCGATCCTCAGGCTCTGGCAACACCCGGAACTGGGCCGCGCGCTGGGCGCGAACGGCAGGCGTGCAGTGCGCGAGAAATATTCCCGCCCGCAGCAGGCGAAAGCCTATTTCGAGCTACTCGCGGGGCTGGTGAGCGCACCCCGGGGCCATACCGTGTCAGAGCCGTTGCAAGCGCCGGAGCTTGCTCCGGAGAGCAACCCGGAGACCTTGACTGCGAGGAAACCATGAGAAGCTACCTCGGACTGTTCTTTCTTGGCGCGCTGTTTAGCCTGCTGGTGACGCCGGCGGTGAGGAGGCTGGGCTGGCGCTTGCGCGCCTATGGCGAGGCGCGCGATGGCCAGGAACATCGGCAAATTCCGCGCTTGGGGGGTCTTGCGATCTTCCTGGCGGCGCTTGCGGCCTGGGGCGTGTTGCTGCTGGTACCGAATGATGTGCGAGCGCGGTTCCTGTCAGAGTGGCGCACCTTGGCCACCTTATTGGTCCCCGGTACGTTGGTGCTGCTTGTCGGCGTGTACGACGATCTCGCAGGCGTAGCCCCATGGCAAAAGCTGATAGCCGAGACGCTGGCAGCAGGGATGGTCTGGTGGGCGGGCTTTCGGATCGTTGGCCTACCCATCCTTGGATATGGCATCCACAGCCCCGTCTTGAGCTTGGCGCTGACTGCGTTCTGGATAGTCGCGGTGACAAACTCTCTCAACCTGATTGACGGGTTGGACGGTCTGGCCGCGGGTATCGCCTTCTTCGTCACCGTTTCCGTCTTTGTGGTTTCGCTGATCCAAGGCAACCACTTCGTATGCATTCTGGCCATCACGCTGGCGGGCGCGTTGCTGGGATTCTTGCGCTTCAATTTTGCCCCTGCCACGATTTTCCTGGGTGATGCGGGCAGCCTTTTCTTGGGATTTTTCTTGGCCAGCTTGGCCATTCATACCTCGCAGAAAAGTTCGACATTGCTGGCCATCGTGGTGCCTTTTGTGGCCTTCGGCCTTCCCTTGCTCGATACTGTGCTCACCGTGCTGCGCCGCCTTCTGAGCGGCCGGCCGTTGTTTACTGCCGACCGGGATCACATCCACCACCGGCTGCTCCAAAGCAGGCTCACGCCACGCGTGGCAGTCCTGGGGCTCTACGCGCTGGCAGCGCTGTTTTCACTCGGGTCGCTCCTTATCCTTCAGTCCACCGGAAGCCTGATTGCGTTGGTGGCGGTGTTGGCCGGCGCCTCAGGCTGGTTTCTGACTAGCCGGCTTCATTACGAGGAATTGTCGGAATTGAACGTATACCTGTCCCGAGCCGTGCAATCGCAACGGCGGGTGCTGGTTAACGAAATCCTGATTCGCAAAGCCTCGAGGCAATTAGAGGTGAGCCCCGCATTGGAGGAAAGCTGGCAGGCGTTGGTGGAGGCCATGGAAGCTTTGGACTTTGACGGAGTCGCATGTCAGCTTTCGGGCTGGCCGAATGACTCTGCGCCTCTCCTAGCCCCCTGGTCGCGCTCTGGAGAGAAGGAATCGAAGGATTGCTGGAGCGCCTCCATCCCACTGCGCGCTGGGGAGAAAGCTCTGGGGATGTTACATCTTTGGCGCGCCCTCACTAAGGACCGCCTCCTCTTCCAGTTTTCCTCGCTTCTGGACACCCTCATACCGCCCTTTGAGAAGCAACTGAAGCGCCGCTACGATGCCGAGGAAGCGAGTCCGGCGGTGGCACAGAGTGTGCGGCGAAGTCCTGCCTTGCAACCCGATCTCCTGGCAAACGGAAGGGAAGGATGAAGCAACTTCTGCAAGATCTTCGCTCGCACGAATTACGAGTGGAGGACGTGCCACCCCCTTGCTGCTTGCCGGGAGGGGTGTTGGTCAAGAATGAGGCTTCGCTGATCAGCAGTGGGACTGAACGTGCGACGATCGACCTGGGAAGCAAAACGCTGCTGGGCAAAGCGCTTGAGCGGCCGGACCTTGTGCGGCAACTCTTTCGTCGCCTTAAGACAAGTGGTATCGCGGACGTGGTTGCGACAGTGCGCGCCCGTCTGGATACCGCCGTAGCCCTGGGCTACAGCTCCGCCGGCGTGGTTCTGGAGGTGGGAGAAGGGGCAGGAGAGTTTTCCGTGGGCGACCGCGTGGCCTGTGCTGGAGCGGGACACGCCGGCCATGCCGAGGTAAATTGGATTCCCAAAAACCTGTGTGTGAAGATTCCACCCAACGTTAACTTCGAGTCGGCAGCTTCGGTAGCGCTGGGGTCTATTGCCCTGCAGGGAGTGAGGGTGGCAGAGGCGAAGCTGGGAGAGCGAGTGGCGGTAGTCGGGTTGGGACTGGTGGGGCAGCTCGTGGCACAAATTCTCCGCGCGGCTGGGTGTGTAGTCTGGGGGCTGGACCCGGACCCGGATCGCGTGAGATTGGCCCGTGAACTTGGCGTGGATTTCGCTTGCCAGAACCGGGAGTGGGAACAGAGCCCTTGCAGCGCCTTATGCCAGCGCGGCGAGGGAGCCGACGCGGTGATCCTTACGGCGTCGACCCGCTCAGCGGAGCCTATCCAGTTGGCGGGAGAGCTGGCGCGTGACCGAGGTGTGGTAGTGGTGGTGGGCGATGTGCGTGCCGATATTCCTCGCGGCCCCTATTACACGAAAGAACTGCAGGTGCGCTACTCACGCTCCTACGGGCCGGGCCGCTACGATCCTGAGTACGAGGAGCGAGGCGCCGACTACCCCTACGGTTTTGTGCGTTGGACAGAGAAGAGAAATATGGAAGCTTTTCTGGAGCTGGTGGCGCAGCAAAAGGTGCGTGTTGAGCCACTGCTGACGCATCGCTTCAGCATCGACGAAGCCTTGCAAGCTTACAAGTTGCTTTCAGGCGAGACCAAAGAGAGGTACGTGGGCATTCTTCTCACTTATCCTCACACCGCGCCGCTTTCGAACCGGGTAGCACTCCAGCAACTGTCGCTGCGCCCCGATCCAACAAGGGTAACCCGTGAGACCATCGGTGCGGGATGGATTGGGGCGGGAAGCTTCAGCCGTGCGAGATTGCTGCCGAGCCTGCGGAAGGTCGCGGGCGTCGAGTTCTTGGGCTTAGCCAACGCTACGGGTGCTTCGGCGCGGAGGGTCGCCAAGAGTTTCGGCTTTCGCTATTGTTCGACCGATCCCAATGAGATTCTGAACGACCCGGCCGTCCACGCGGTCTTTATTGCTACCCGGCATCACCTGCACGCCCCTTTGGTCATCGCAGCCCTCGAACATGGCAAACACGTTTTTGTGGAGAAGCCTTTGTGCGTCAATGAGGCGGAACTGAATCAAATTGCAGAGGCGTTTGGCAGCTCAGGGCGCATACTCAGCGTGGGCTTCAATCGCCGCTTCTCCCCCTTTGCCCGCGAATGCAGGAAGTTCTTCGAGGGACGTCGTGAGCCGCTATCAATTATCTACCGGGTGAATGCAGGTCGCTTGCCGCACGCCCACTGGATCAATGACCCTGCGCAAGGACATGGCCGGGTGATCGGCGAAGTCTGCCACTTCATTGATCTGGTGGGGTTCCTGACCTCCTCGCTACCCACAGAAATCCAGGCTTGGCCAGTAAAAGGCGCCAGCGACAGCGCTGAAGATAACCTTCACATTCAGGTTCTCCTTGCCGACGGCTCGCGGGCTGAGATCTTCTATCTCTCTTCTGGCGACCCAAGCGTTCCGAAAGAGCGCTTAGAAGTCTATGGCCAAGCGCGAACCGCAATTTCCGATGACTTTCGGAAAGCGTGGTTTTATTTCGATAACCACTGCCGGTCCAGGTCCCTCTTCTCTCAGGACAAAGGGCATCGAGAGGAACTGCGAGCTTTCGTTGCGGCGGTGGCAAGCGGCGGGGAACCGCCCATTCCCTTCGAAAGTCTCCGCGCAACGACTCTGGCCACTTTTCGCGTCCGCGAGTCGCTGCGATGCGGCAAGGCGTTGCCGGTTTCTCCCTCTGACCCCGCCTAGGCTTTAGATTCGACTTCCACACCCAAAGCTTTCTAACAACCTTCCACAGCGTATTCAGATCGCCAAGCGATGGAAGTTCTTGGCGTCTGTCCACAATTTAAAAGCAAATCCCTTCCTCGTTGTCTGCTCTTTCAGGAGCTTGCCATCCCCTTCGGCCTTTCGCGCCTTTCCAGCCTTGAGCTCCTGAGCCATTCCCTTAGCCCATTCTGATTCCGCCATCGAAATCCTCCGCTCGGAGATGTGTTTCCTTGGCGATCTGCCATCGAGATCCGAGTCTAGGGTGAGATTCAATCTCATCATGGTCGGTCCCCTTTTGAGGTTAAGCCAAAACGGCGTTTCGTTGGCCAGACCGAGCCGGCGTGGCTCACAAAAGTAGCCAATCAACATAGGCTACTGATCGCTGCTGGCCGGGCGGTGAACGAGGTTTAGGGTTCAGGCCTCGGCGTGCTTTGCCCTACGGTGGGGGAAAAACACGGAGCGCCTTAACAATTTCACCGCCGTGTGGAGAATTCTTCCTCTTCCAGTTAATGTGCCCCCCCTGTCCAGCCGAAGATAGGGGTAAAGGCCAGTGGGGCTTGCAAGGTATTCCCCTGTAAGTCACAGGGCGGAGCTGCGTCCTGCTTTGCAACCCAATCTCCTGGCAAGAGGAAGGAAAAGGATGAAACAGTTCCTGCAAGCTCTTTGCTCCGACGAAGTGCCAGTTTACGAAGTTTGACCCCCTTGCGGCTTGCCGGGAGGGATGTTGGTCAAGAATGTGGAAGTTGTCTTAAGGAGTAGAGATCATGGCATGGGGAGCAAAAGGTCCGCTTTTGAGGGTTATGTCGCTTGGCGGGGCTGGCGGTAGGACAGGTGGCCGTTTACTTTACGGCGCGGCGCGCCCGGGAAGGGGGGCTGAGGTTGGGGTGGTGTTGGCTGTGGTTGGCTTAATTTGCCTGAGTGGACTCGCGTGGGCGCAGAATCCAGTTCCGCCTACGACTGTGGCCCCGGTCTCCTCCCTGAGGCCGGCAGCCTCGAGCGCCTCTCCGAACACCCGGGCGGGAGCGCGGTATGTGGTCGCCAAGGACGATCTTCTGGAAGTCTACGTCATAGATGCACAAGAGCTTTCGCGCGAGTATCTGGTAGACGAGGATGGGATGATAACTCTTCCGATGCTGCCGCGACCGGTCATGGCGGAAGGCCTGACGCTCGACCAGCTTTCGGAAGCCATTCGTAGGGATCTTCTTGACGCCGGACTGCTTACCGACCCCCAAGTGGTCGTTACGGTAAAATCTTCACCATTAAATTCGGTAATACTTTCCGGCGCTGTAAAAAAACCGGGCATTTATCCGGTCAACGTTCACACCACGTTGCTCGATGTATTGGCGCAAGGTGAAGGTCTTAGCGACGATGCGGGCGGCACGGCGATTGTCACCCGCGCGGAGAATGCTCCGGTGGGGCCGGGGCCTAACACTGCCCGGGCCGCGCAGAATGCCAATCCAGCGATCTCACGCACGGTGAAGGTTGACGTCTGGCGACTCTGGCAGAACGGCGACGCGAGCCTTAACGTGGATTTGTACGCGGGGGATCGGGTTATGGTTCAACGGGCAGGAATTGTCTACGTGGTGGGAGGTGTGAACCGGGCTGGGGGTTTTGTCCTCAGCAACGACCAGGAGCAAATGACGGTGCTGAAGGCTATTGCCTTGGCGGGCAACTTCACGCACGAGGCAAAGCCAGCAAAAGCCGTAATCATCCGGAGGGCCTCAAACGCTCCCGGCGGAAGGCAGGAAGTTCCCATAGACCTCAAAAAGGTCCTGTCGAACCGGGCTCCGGATCAACAACTGCTGGCTAGCGACATCCTTTATGTGCCCGAGAGCGGGGTCAAGAGAACCCTCGACACAGTTTTCAACACCGCGGTCTATGCTTCGATTTGGCGTATCCCATTTTAGAGATTGACTACGGCTGGTGAAGGCGCGAACTCTGCACATGGGCGCGTTTCATGCCATGCAGCCCTTCAGGGGGGCGAGCAAGAAGCGCAGTCGGGGATGGGGCGAGAGAGATGGCAGAAAATGACAAGCTAATGCCGACGAACGGCGTTCTTCCTGACCGCCCGACGTATCCGGTATACCCTGTCTCGGACCTCGAGCCTTCGGGGCCGGACGCATACTCGTTCCATGTCTACTGGGAAATTCTTAGAAAGCGCCGGGGCACCGTTTTCACGGTTGCCTTCATTATTACAATTTTGGTGACGCTCGTTGTCTTCCGCATGAAGCCGGTGTACCGCGCCACAGCTCGCATGGAGGTCCAGGCGGAGACGCCCCAACTGCAAACGCTCACCGAGCTTAACCCGGGTGCGGCCACCGACGCAGCATTCCTCCAAACTCAAGTGGACCTCTTGCAGAACAACAACTTGGCCTGGGAAACGATACAGCAGTTGGGGCTTGCGGCTGGGAACCCGGAGTTCAGGGCTGCCGGGAAGGGCGGGCCAGCCAGCACCGACGGGTCTCCCGCCGCAGCTCAATCAAGTCTGATCCGGGCTTTTAAGAAGCATCTTCATATCGAGCTGCTGAATGAAAGCCGGTTGGTGGAGGTCAGCTTCGAGAGTGTTGACCCGAGCTTGGCGGCGCGTGAAGCCAACGCCCTTGTGAAGAATTACGTGGAGTCCAATTTTCGTTCCAAATACGAAACGACCCGGCAAGCCTCGGCGTGGATGGAACAGCAACTCGACGAGCTCAAAGCCAAGGTTGAGAAATCTCAGCAGGCGCTGGTTGACTATGAGCGCGAGAACTCGATGGCCGATATCGGGAACAAAGAGAACGTGGTGGGACAACGGCTTTCGGATTTGAGCAAAGACCTCACCACGGCACAGACTGACCGCGCCAACAAGCAATCCGTGTACGATTCGGTGCAGAACAACAAAGCCGAGGCGGCCATCATTGCCAACGACGCCCTGCTGGAGCAGTTGGACTCGAAATACGCTGATCTCCAGACCCAGTATGCCGCGACGACTTCTCATTATGGGCCGAACTTCTACCGAGTGAAGGAACTGCGCAACCAGATCAATGAGGTGGAGTCGCTCATGGACCGAGAACGCAAGCTGATAATTGAGCGGATCGGGAGCGATTACCGCACCGCCCTGCGCCGTGAGCAGCTTCTCTCCCTGGAGGTAGCTCAGCAAAGAGCCGAAGTCGAAAAACTGAACCAGCTTCTCATTAAGTACACCATCTTGAAGGGGGAGTTCGAGACCAACCAGCAGCTTTACAACGATCTGCTGAAACGTCTCAAAGATGCCACCGTCTCGGTAAGCTTGCGCGCGACGAACGTCCGCCTGGCCGATGAGGCGTTGGTTCCCAGTATTCCCATCCGCCCGGACAAGCCAGTGGATATTGCCGTCGGACTCCTGGTGGGCTTGATTCTCGGAGTCACGCTGGCGTTTACCCGGGAAAGCCTGGATCGCACCATCAAGACAGCGGAGGACATCGAGAGGGAGATAACTGTTCCCACTTTGGCCGTGATTCCGCTCGGAACAACATCGCGCGGGCGGTACGGCCGGTACTTCCCGCGCGATGCCAAGAGAGCAGCGGGAAATGGAGACCTGGCATTGGCCGTCCTCAATGCGCCCGGGTCGGAAATGGCGGAATCTTTCAGGGTCTTGCGAACCTCGATTCTGCTCTCCAACGCGCCGCAGCCGCCTCAAGTGCTGCTGGTCACGAGTGCACATCCCAGTGAAGGGAAGACATTCGCTTCTGTCAACCTCGCTTTGGCGCTGGCCCAGCGTGGCAGCCGCGTGCTGCTGGTTGATGCGGATCTGCGAAAGCCAAATGTCTTAAAGGTCCTCGGCCTGTCGGATGGTGAGGGACCCGGACTGAGTAGCTTTCTCACGGGCGGGCACGACATCGACCAGGCACTCCAGGCCCTCACAACAGCCCCGAATATGTCGGTGCTTCCCTCGGGACCGATTCCCCCAAACCCGGCCGAGCTGCTGTCCTCACCTGCTATGGAGGGGTTGGTACGGGACCTCCGCCAGCGCTTCGAACACATTGTGCTCGATTCACCGCCCTTGTTGCTGGTGACGGATGGAATCCTTCTTTCAGCCTTGGCGGATGGCGTGGTTCTGGTTGTGGAAAGCGGCGCCACCTCGCGCGGCGCATTGAATCGGGTTCGTCGAATCCTGGACCGGGCCGGAGCAAATACTCTAGGTGCTGTCCTCAACAAGCTGGAGGATCGAGTTGACGGGTATTATAGTTCGCGTTACCGGTATTACAATTATTACTACTCCCGGGATCACTCAACCTCGAAAGTCGCTGAAGCAGCTTCTGCCAACGATCAGCCACCCACCCTCACACACAGATAAGATGACCCTTGTTTTAAAATCTCGTGACCGGAGGTGAAACGACGGTGATGCGCGATGTTGCTGTGATCGGGGCGGGTCCGGCTGGGTTGTACGCGGCTTATCAACTCGCCTCGGCGGGCCTGGGTGTCACGGTGCTGGATGCCCAGGAGAGGATCGGTGAACACGCCGTCTGTTCTGGCGTCATCGGGGAAGAGGCGTTTGCTCGTTTTGGTCTGCCCAGCCAATCGGTCTTGAACCGTACTTGCTGCATCCGGGCGATCTCGCCTGCTGGAAGAACCTTGGAATATCGCTCGGCGACGCCCCTGGCTCGCGTGGTCGATAAGGCGAATTTCAACCGCGACCTTGCGAACCTGGCTCGTTCGGCGGGCGCAGAACTGTGCTTAGGCCGGTTTGTTGAGGCCCTCGAGCGCGAAAAGGACGGGGTGCTTTTGCAGTTCCGCTCGCGCCAGCCGGCGGTTGGGAAACTGCGGGCGCGAGTCGCCGTGATTGCATCCGGAGTGAACGGTTCCCTCAACGGAGCCCTGGGGCTGGTGAAAGCTCACGAATTCTTGCGGGCCATCCAGGCTGATATCCCGCTGGGGAAGGATGGGATCTCCAACCCGACCGAGGTGTACGTGGGGCGGTCTGTCGCGCCCGGGGCCTTCGGCTGGAAAATCCCTTTGGGACACGGCCGCGTCCGCGTCGGTCTTATGTGCGTGGAAGATCCCCGGCCATACTTCAGCGCACTCTTGCAAAGAGTGGCGCCCGGACTGGATCGGGGTGAGGTGAAGGTCCGGCAGAAGGCCATAGGACAGATGCCGGTCGGAAATTGTGTTGGGGAACGGATTGTGGCGATCGGGGAGGCCGCAGCTCACGTTAAGACTTCAACGGGAGGCGGGATTTTCTTCGGTCTTCTTTCAGCGCAAATGGCCACCGACGTCATCCTTCGTGCCTTTCGAAAGGGCGACTTCAGCGTTCACACCTTGGGCGAGTTTGAGCGCTTCTGGCGCTCGGCTTTCGGCATCGAGCTGTGGACGGGTTACCTCGCCCGAAAGTTCGCGGCACGCCTTTCCGACAGCCTCATCGAAAGGGCCTTTGATAGGGCAAAGGGAATCGATCTGCTGTCCAGGCTGAATGGGAACCTGAGGTTTGACTGGCATCATAAAGCCATACTGGCGTCCATTCATAGTTTGTTCGCTCCGGCGGCAGGTGCCTGATTCCTTCTTAAATCCACGAAACGAGGAAGCCGCGTGCTCAAAAAGGGCTTTGATATCATATTGTCCGGGGTGGGGCTCATCGTATCGCTGCCGTTGTGGGGGATTATTGCCCTGGCGGTGAAGCTCCACGACGGCGGCCCCGTCTTCTATCGGCAAGAGCGCGTGGGGAAAGATGGGCGGGTCTTTACGAGCCTGAAGTTCCGCTCCATGGTTCCTGACTCCGACAAAAAGTGGGGCGTAGTACCCGCCGCTGCAAACGATCCCAGGATAACGAAGGTTGGAAGAATCCTGCGGGCCACGGCTATGGACGAACTCCCGCAACTCTGGAGTATCTTCCGGGGTGATATGAGCTTTGTAGGCCCACGGCCGGAGTGGGTCGAGCTGGTGAAAAAGTTCCGGGCAGAGATTCCTTGCTTCGATTTGCGCCACCAGGTTCGGCCTGGCCTCACCGGGCTGGCCCAGGTCTACGGGCACAGCGAAATATCTCGGCGGCACAAGCTTCGCTACGACCTGCTCTACGCGCGCCGGCAAAGTTTCTGGTTGGACATTCGCTTGGTCCTCATATCGTTTGCCGTTACCTTCACGGGCCGGTGGGAGCGCCGGGAAGGGAAGATCTTGCGCCGCGCTCCACGCCGATATCGAAAGCCAGACTCTGCCGGGATTGCCCGGCCGGTTAATGCGCCACTTTCAAAAAGTCCCTCGCCATCACCGCCCTCCTTGGGAGCATATCCGTGGAGTGAGCATGAGGGCTGAGAATCACCTCGCGAGTGACGGAAATGTTCCTCGGGCACGTGTCTTGCGAGTTCCCGTGCATGTGATCAGCCTGCACGATGTGGTGCGGCAGATCGATCGGTGGATTCAAAAAGGGGACGGCCAGCGGTGGATTGCCGTGACCGGCTCACACGGCATCATGGAGGGATTCGAGCATCCGGAGTTCAAGCAGATCCTCGAGTCGGCCGCCCTATCGGTTCCCGACGGCAAGTGGGCGGCGCGCGCCGCGGCGGCGCGGCTCTCCCTTGAACCCCAGCAGGTGCGCGGAGCCGACTTGATGTTGGCGTTCTGCGCGCTTGCCAACGAATGTGGCTATAGCGCTTACTTCTTGGGCGATACGGGTGACGTGCTTGAACGCCTCATCTCGAAACTCCGCGGCCAGTTCCCCGGCATGCGAATTGCCGGCGCTTATTCACCCCCCTTCCGGCCTCTGAGCAGGGAAGAGAACGACCAGCTAATCAAGAGAATCAACGACGCCAAGCCCCATGTGCTATGGGTATGCCTGGGGCTGCCGAAACAAGAGAGATGGATCTTCGCCAACCGGCAAAAGCTCGACGTACCTATCGTGATCGCGGCAGGAGCTGCGGCCAAGTTCGTGAGCGGCAGCGTCGCGCCTGCGCCCGCCTGGATCAGGGAGCATGGATTTGAGTGGCTCTGGCGGCTCATCCGGGAGCCAAGGCGCTGCTGGCACCGCTCGATGGTCTATGGGCCGCAGTTTGCCGCTTATACAATCCTGGAGATCTGCGGCCTCAGAAGATATGAGTGAGCCACGGGGGACCTCGTAAGAACTGGCGGAGGAAAAAGGATCTGGTGAGCGGAGGTGCTTCGTATCCGATAGAGCGCGTGGATGACCATTCGCTCGGCAAGAGAATTCTCGGCTCGGACGCCAAGGTTTAGTTCAGGGACGGCTTACGCCGGGGCGTAGATTCGTTCTCGGCACGCGTGAACCGGGATCAGTTCAAGTCCCGATCGCCAAAACATACTCACGGAACGGGTGGCGAGTCTCGTCAGGAGATCAGCCTTGGCAGCATGACTTCATCAACTTCATGAGCGCGGTGAAAGCCAGCCCCGTAATGGCTCCTGAAAACGGATTCCACATCCGCGGCAGCCTGTTGGCGCGCAACACGGTGCTGAACTTCATCTGCGCGACGGTGCCGCTTGCGATCGGGGTCGTAAGCATTCCTTACGTCATTCACGGGCTCGGCGTGGATCGCTTCGGCGTCCTCTCTCTCGCCTGGGTAATGGCGGGCTACTTCAACTTCTTGAACCTTGGCCTGGGACCGGCCACGACCAAATTCGTGGCGGAACTCCTCGGCAAAGAAGAATCCCACCGACTCCCTCTGGTGGTGTGGACCTCCGTATCCCTGAGCACCGCTCTCGGTGCCCTGGGCGCAGTTGCTCTGACCGCCGCAACCCCCCTTTTCATCGAACGCGTTTTCAAGCTTTCACCCAGCCTCACAGGGGAGGCGCACCTCGTGTTCTTGCTCATCGCCTGGTCCTTTCCGGTGGTCTTTGCCATGGGCTCTTTGCGGGGGGTGCTGGAGGCCGCGCAGCGCTTCGACCTCACGAATGCCGTAACCCTGCCCCTGAACTCAGCGATTTACCTCATCCCGGCGCTGGCCGTTTGGCTGGGCTTTGGACTTCCTGCTATCGTCGGTTTCCTGTTGTTGTCAAGACTGGTCGCGGTGTTGGCGTACCTGGTGCTGGGGTTACGCCTTTTCCCGAGCCTGCGGCAGACCTTTGTCTTCGACCGCAAGGTGCTGCGGCCTCTGCTCAGTTTCGGGGGATGGGTCAGCGTCGGCAGCGTGGTCGGGCCGATCATCACCTATCTCGACCGTTTCCTCATCGGAGCTCTCATTTCTATGGCCGCGGTTGGGTATTATGCCGCCCCTTACGAAGCCATCTCGCGGACCGCAGTGCTTCCAGGTGCCCTGGTTGGCGTGCTCTTTCCCGCCTTTTCCGCTCTCGGGGCCAGCCAGCGGCACGCCGACATAGAGAATTTCTTTGTACGTTCTGTAAGATTTGTGTCGCTGGGTATGGGCGCACTCGTGATTCTAATGGTTTTTTTCGCACGCGATATTCTGAAGATCTGGTTGGGAACTGACTTCGCCAACCGCAGCACCTCGGCGTTCCAAATCATTTCCCTATGTATGCTGCTCATGTCGGTATTCTGGGTTCCACACGTGCTTCTCCAGGCTGTTGGTCGACCTGATATCCCCTCCAAGTTCCTCTTGTGGGAACTTCCCCTTTATGCGGGCTTGGCTTGGTACCTCATTTTGCGGTTGGGCATTACCGGCGCAGCGTTGGCCTGGATGATCCGGGTGGTCGTGCACGATTGTCTCTTGGCGTGGATGTGTGCGCGGCTCGGACTCGTGCCTCTACGTTCCTGGGTTGCGGGGCGCATGGCGATCGCCCTGAGTTCGCTGGCCGGCTTGGCCGCGCTGCTGGCCGGCCTTTCAATTCTGGGGTTGGGGTTGCCGGCCCGCGCTGCCGTCGCCGTTGTGTTAACGGTCCTATTCAGCCTGGCAGCCTGGCGGCATGGCTTGCAGGTGGACGAGAAACAGAGCCTGAGGCGGGGCCTAATGCGGGTGCATCCTTTTGTCCCATTTCGGAGCGTCAGGGAGGCCCGATAAGCACGGACCGCGGCGGGGCAACAGAGTGCCGCCGGGGATTCGCCCTGATCAGATGGCTCGCCGCGCATACATCGCTATTCCCAGGCGCATCTTGAAAGGCGAGTTCGTGAGGATGAAATGAACGCCTTGAGACGTTTGGCTTATCGCTCCGACCTGCTGGCACTGGCCCGATTCTTACGTCTTACGGACGTCCTTAGGGAATCCTACTACCGATGGGCGGTATCGCCAGGCAATATACTTCGCGCCAGCTTGGGCGGAATTGGCGTGCAGTTCCGTGCTTGCACCCCCGCCGAGCTCAGAGCAGTGGAGGGAACTCTTGTGGCGGAACAGGATTTCATGCGAGTGTTGATCTCCACCCTTCGCCCGGGCGACGTCTTCTTCGACGTGGGGAGCCATATCGGCCAATTCACGATCCCGATGTCCAAAGTTGTCGGTGACGAGGGCCAAGTGATCGCCTTCGAACCTGAAGTGAAAGCTTGCGAGCGACTTCTAGATCACCTGAAGCTAAACACACTGTCAAATGTTCGGATTTTCAGACAAGCGTTGGGGGACCAAAACGGGTCGGGGCGGCTCTTTGTGGGGGGAGGAGCGTGCCCGTCCCTGGTCGCCCACGAAGGCGACTCCGAGCAGCAGCGTGCCGCGGAAGAGGTTGATATCGTGCAAGGTGACTGCGTGGTGCGCGCAGAAGGCCTTCCCATTCCCCGCGCCGTAAAAATCGACGTCGAAGGATACGAGTACTCTGTCCTTCGCGGTTTGCAGCAAACTTTGGCCCACCCGGCTTGCAAGCTGCTGTGCTGCGAAATTCATCCATCCTTTTTGCCACCTGAGGTGAATGTGACGGTGATTGTAGAATTCGTAAGAACCTTGGGATTTACCCATATTGACATGCCCCCCCGCTGGACCCAGATTCACATGATCGCGTACAAAGAAAGGGCGGAGGCAAAGACTTGCGACGCCCCAGCGTAGCCGTCATTCATCCCCGGCTTGGGTACGGGGGCTCGGAGACTGGAGCTTTGTGGACCATCCAGGCGCTGAAGCGCGACCACGACGTAACGCTCATCACAGGCGGCAAGGTCGACGTGCCCAGCCTGAACGCGTACTACGGCACCGACCTGCGGCCGGGGGAATTCACCATCCATGAGGTGCGGTTGCCCCTGGGGCTGCACCGCATCGCGAAGTTTGCAGGGTTGCGCGGCGCGCTGTTCACGCGCGAATGCCGCCGATTGGCGCCCGGCTTCGATGTGATCACTTCCCACTACAATCCTTGCGATTTCGGCGTACCGCTCATCCAGTTCGTGGCGGACTTCTCTTTCGCCCCCAAGCTCCAACGAGCGCTCCATCCCAGCCTGACCACTGTGCGGGCCTGGTGGTATGGCGACACGATCTTGCGAAGGGCCTACCTGGGACTTTGCGACAGGCTCGCGCCCAGCCGCGCGGAGAATTGGAAGAAGAATGTCACCGTGGCGAACTCGCAGTGGACGGCCGGCCTTTTGGAAAGGGAGTTTGGATTGATCGCTCGCCGGGTTCAGTTCCCTCCCGTGCCGGGCAATTTTCCGGTCGTTTCCTGGGATGAAAGAGAAAACGGATTTGTGTGCATTGGCCGGGTGGTCCCGGAAAAGCGCATGGACGCCGTAATCGGCATTCTCGACCAGGTGCGGCAGCGGGGGTTTGATATTCATCTTCACATCCTCGGCGGCCTGGATCATTCACCCTTTGCCAAGAAGGTGCAAGCGCTGGCTTCGCGGCACCGCGATTGGGTGTTCCTTGAAGGCCGCGTAGCGGGGAAGGCAAAACGTGAGTTGATGGCCCGGCATAAGTTCGGGATCAATGGTTGTGAGCGCGAGGCGTTCGGGATCGCGGTGGCGGAGTTGGTGAAGGCAGATTGCCTCACGTTTGTGCCCAATGGCGGCGGCCAGACCGAAATTGTCGATCATCCGTCACTCACTTTCGAGAACGACGACGATGCCATTCACAAAATTGTGTCCGCGCTGGAAAACCCAGTTCTGCAAGCGGCACTCGTAGAGCACCTGCGCGAAAGGAGCCGTGAGCTTTCCACAGAACGCTTCCAGGATACCGTCCGGAGCCTCGTGACGGAATTCCTTGCGACAAACGGATCCTAGCGATCGTGTTCATGATGGTCAAAACACGACACTCCTGGTTCCCTGGGGTGAGCGCGGCGGCCCTGCTGGCTGCCATGCTTGGCGGAATGGTAACCGATCGTCCTGCCGCGGCGAAGGGCGCAGAGACAAAGGTCCTGGGCCTGGACAAAGTGATCGCTTTCACCTACAGCCCGACGAAGGACTTTGATCCCAAGCAACTGCGCTCGGTGACGTTCATCGGGCCGACGAAGCCGGAGGACTGGCAGTATTGGCGGGTGCGGGGTGTGGTGATGGGGGTCGGCCACACCTGGTTCGACCTGTTGCGCTCGCCCATCGAGAAAGCAGTCGACAACCTGGTGGGTCAGAACTACGGCGGAAACCCACGGCCGGTGGTCATGATCGACGAGTTCGGCTTCGACTATGGCGGCCGGATGGATGAGAAATCTGCCCAGATTCTTCGCCAGACGAAGCGCCAGAAACCGGAGTTGGCCCTCGCGGTCTGGGAGATGCGCGGCCCCATCCCCAAGGTTCTGGCGGAGGCGTACCGCGACGTGGCAGACCTCGTCATGATGGAGAGCTACGTGGGCGACAAGAGGCAGTACTGGTGGATCGCCAGCCAAGTCTGGTCGGCGCGGAGGTACGGCATCCTGGCGAAAACGATCGTCGTTCTCGGGGTCGGGAAAGGCGGCAATCCCGGCGAGAACTGGGCTCAAACGAAGGAGGAGCTCGAACAGCAGATCCGCTTCGTCCGCCTGATCGCCCCCGAATTACCCGGGGTGGGGTTCTTCGGCGGCACCGCCGAACTGCTGGCCCGTGCGGACGCCTTGTGCGCAGGGTTCTCCGACCTTCCCACCGACGGCGCAGGATTGCCCCCTGACACCCTTTCTCTCGCCGCGACCTTCTCCAGCCGGCATGAGAAACCGACTTTGGTCGTATCCCCCGACTTGGTGGAGCCCAACTACAACGAGGATGGCTCGGGGCGGCTGGTCGAGCCGAAGACGATGCGGCCCTACCTGATAAACCTGGGCGACCGGGACGCCCAAAACGTCAAGGTCCGCTTGCGCAATCCGCCCGACAAGGGCGGCGACGTGTTTGCGGAGGGTGTCGTTCCGCTCATCCCGAAGCGGAGTGAAGCGATTGGCGTCCTCCCCGTGACCGCCGACTGGCACGTCTGGGTGGGGGAGTGGGAAATGGAGGTCGTGGCCCCAGGCTGCGAGGTGCTCGTCTTCAGGCTCGGGCGCTGATCTGGTATCGCCGTCGACGAGTACCGGGGCCGGAGCGCACTCCTGGTCTTCAGTGACCCTCAATGCGGACCTTGCGATGAACTCGCCCCCCATTTGGTCCGCCTGCATCGAGAATACGCCAATGACGGCTTGGGCGTGATCCTCGTCGGACGGGGCAATGCGGAGGAGAACCACCGCAAGGCAGCGCAGCACGGTTTTGAGTTTCCGGTGCTGCTTCAGGATAGGAAGTGGGAGGTTTCAAGAGAGTACGGGATTCTGGCGACGCCGGTAGCTTTTCTGATTGGGGAAGACGGTGTGATCGCCAGGGACGCGGCAGTCGGGAGAGACGCACTATCGGCTCTCGTCCGTGACGGCCGGGGTGGTCAAGAGGAGGAGTGAAATGAACGCGCTATTGGACGACATATCGAGAATTACTGCCAGCTCGATTTCGAGACGAGAAGCATTCAAGCTGGTCGGCGGAGCCGTGGGTGGCGCCCTATTAGCTTCCTTGGGCTTAGGGAGGGCTTCCCGTGGCCTGGGGGTGCCTGCCGGGGGCGCACAGGCCCCAGAATTCATCAAGTGTCCGTCCGGTGAATTCCGCTGCGGCGCGACATGCTGCAAAAACGGCTTGACGTGCTGCAATGGGAAGTGCTGTGCCTCAGGCCAGACGTGCTGCGGCACGACATGCTGCGACAGGCGCCAGTGCTGCCGTGAGATCTGCTGTACCTCAGGCGAGAGGTGCATTGATGGAAGGTGCTGTCCCTCAGCTCAGGCCTGCTTTGGGAGGTGCTGTCCCTCAGGCCAGACGTGCTGCAATGCGTTCCTCTGCTGCCCCTCAGGCCAGTGCTGCAATCATGGGCAGCGCTGCTGCCCGCCGAGCGAAGCGTGCTGCAATAACAGGTGCGTCAAGCGGGCCCCGTCCGGAAGCAGTCCTTGTGTTGGTTAATCCGCGTCGCATGGCGAGGCTTGTCCTGGTTGCAGAAAGCAGAACCCGGATAGGCTGCGGGGTCACATGATTCGGCCGCAGTTGGGGGACGCGCGAACCGAAATCTCGCTGCGCGCGCACTCTCATGTACGGCGGGAACCTTAACCGGAGTAGGAACCTCTCGCCCGTGGAACCATCGGCAGTTTTGGGCGCACGCCTTTCCAGGCTGTTTCCTTCAAGGGTGACAAGAATGGCATCGGGCATGGCTAGGGTTCTGTCAAAAGTTTTGTGAAAGAGCCATGAGAAATAAGCGTGCCACAGGCGGAAGGACTCTGGGGAAGGAGAGGGAAATGCAAGTGGTTATCTTTGCCACTTCCACGCCTTGGCTTGGCGGCGTCGGGCAGTACATCAGCTACGTCCTGCCCCACCTGTTATCGCGACTCCGCGCCAAGGGCTGCCGATCGGTGGTTCTGCTATCTCATGACTCACTCCTGAAGTGTGAGCCGCACGGAGGTCGAGGAGTCTACCTCCCTTCAGCGAGGGGCAACAGAGTCGCGAGGGTGGCGCTTGACGATTTCTATTGTTGGTTCTTGAGCTGGGGGGCAGATGTGTTCGTTTCACTGCAGAATGTGTTGCCGCTCGTGCCTCTTCCCGCCCGGCGGACTCTTGCTGTAGTTCACGATCTCCGACAATTGTTGGGCCGTGCCTTCTTGCGACAGTGGGGACCGAATGTTCCCGGATCGAGCGAGCGCTACTGGCGGGCGTGTCATGTCAGAACCGTTAGGATGGCGGACCGTATCGTCGCAGACTCCGATTATGTGTCCGGGGAGCTGCGCACGGCAGGCAAGGTGTCCTCAGACAGAATCGCGAGGGTCTACGCAGGTGTAGACCGCACCCGTTTTCGCCCCATAACGAATTCGGAGCTCGTGGAGGGGGTTCGAAGGCGTTACCACCTGCCCGATCAGTTCTATATTTTCGTCGGCGGGCTTGCCAGGGGATGGAAGAATCTGGAGTTGATTGTTAGGAGTTACATCCTCTCCCGCGGGGAGCCTGGTCTGTGCCTTCCTGTGGTTATCACCTCTGGTCGCCCTGCTGGTACGCGCGGCTACAGGGCGCTTGAACTGATTGAGGAGAATCAGATGGGACACTTGTTTCGATTTGTAGGCCACATAGCGGACGACGACCTTCCCGCGGCCTACAGCATGGCAAGGGGTTTACTTTATCCATCGCTGTACGAAGGCTTCGGTATGCCGCCACTGGAGGCCATGGCCTGCGGCACCCCTGTCGTAGCTTCAAACACGACAGCGCTGCCCGAGATAATCGCCGACGCTGGAATCTTGATCGATCCTACGTCACCAGAGTCCCTTCTGGCGGCGCTTGGAAGGTTGAATGACCCAACGGTTCGGGGACAAATGATCCAGAAAGGATTCAACCGCGCACGCCAGTTCCCGTGGGAGCAGACGGCAGAGGAGCTGGCCAACGAGATCGTCACGCTTGGGGCGTGATGTTGCGTCAGCATACGCGCCAACTCGGCCCAATTTCGTACAACGTGCTCGCTATGCGTGACGGCTCTTTGTTTGGACGCTTGTTCCAGCAGCAGGATGGTCCCGGGAAAGACACGGGCCATCTGGAAAGAGTCAGGCTGTGAAGGTCGTCATCTTAGCCGCTGCCATCGGAATGACCAGTGGCGGCGCAGGCCAGTATGAACGGCAAGTACTTCCGCACCTACTTCCGATTTTAAAGGCCGCAGGGTGTGAGGTCACCTTGCTGCTCTGTAGGGACGCGCATCTTCGGTTGCCCTCGAATCTCGCCACGGTCGTACATTCACCGCAGGCCGTGAACAGAAAAATATCCAGGCTTCTGCTGGAGGAGTTGTGGCCCTCTTTCATCACTTGGGGAACAGATATCTTCTTCTCCATGGACTCGCGGTTCCCGCTAAGCCCTCTTTGGGCAAGAAAGAAGCTGGCGGTTGTGCATGACATCCAGATCCTGCGGCATCTCGCTGCTCCCCACCAATATCCCATCGACGCGCCGTGGGCCAACCTGAAGTACTTTTCTGCGGGCATGAGCAAGGCACTGAGAACAGCGGATACCATCATAACGGTCTCACAGTTCACGGCGAACGAACTGGTGAGCTTCGCTGGGGTCAGGCCTGCCCGAATTAGTGTTATCCCTAACGGCATCGACCACGAACGCTTTCATCCCCCAGGGGACAGCTCGCGGATTGAAGAGGTGCGAAGCCGCTACAATCTTCCCGCCGCTTTCTATCTTTTTCTCGGCCAGCCCAGCAGGCAAAAGAATTTGCGTTTGATTGTCGAAAGCTATGCCTCGGGAAACACGGGGAGTGAGTTTCGGTTGCCGGTGGTGGTCACATGGGACCTGCGCAGACGTACCCTCTTTGAAGATACGCTGGCGCGCATCGAGCAAACCGGACTGTCGGGCCTGTTCCAATTCGCCGGTTACGTCCGAGACGAGGACCTGCCATTAGTGTACGCCGCAGCCCGAGCGCTTCTTTATCCCTCGCGGTACGAAGGGTTTGGCTTGCCACCTCTCGAGGCCATGGCTTGTGGCGCCCCCGTCATTTCTTCTAACCGCACGTCGCTGCCGGAGGTGGTGGGAGACGCAACTTTGTTGATCGATCCGGAACAGCCCGGGTCGCTCAGCGAAGCTCTGTGCAAAGTGAATCAGGAATCAACTCGTCGGGAGCTGGTCAAGAAGGGTCTAGTGCGGGCCCAAGCGTTCTCGTGGCAGAGCACGGCGAAGCAAGTGGCTCATCAGATCCTTGGCGCGAGGGAATCAATCAGTGGGGTACAGGCGTGAGATTTCTGACGGAGCCGACAGAAAGGTATCCTTGAAATCTTGCGCGAATTCCTCGAGCGCAAGTGCGGAAGAATCTCTAGTGTCCTGAGTCAGAAGTTCGTTGATGAAGTCAGCCCCGACTTGTCGGGGCGAAAGAGGGTAGCCCAGGGCGTCAGCCGTGAGTAGGAGAACCCTCCCTCTCCCCCGTCCCCTCTCCCGCCCGCCCGGGAGAGGGGTGACCCGCTCTGCGGGACGGGGTGAGGGCTCCTTCCCCCAGGGCTGGCGCCCAGGGCTACCCTCTTACGCCCCTGCCGGGGCTGTGGAACGACCACCCGAAAGGGGAAGACTTTGTTGGCTAACTTCTGACTCAGGATACTAGGAAAGCATGGACGATGAGCTCTTATTAGGTCCCTCTGGGTCACCGGACCCTCATTCCTCCTCCTCGCCGTTGGGGCAACATCTTCCAAATCTTCGATCACAACCATGCGCATTCTGATGGTTTCCCCGTATCTTCCCTGGCCCTTGCGGGGTGGTGGCGCGATACGAATCTACCACCTGCTGAAAGAGATGGCCGGCCACGGACACGAGATAGTGTTGCTGGCGGGCAGCCCGGACCCTGGCGCCTCCGTTGACCCGGCCGTCAGTTCGCTTTGCGAGGAAGTGCGTCTCTATTTGGCGCGGCAAACTGGGGGTCCTTCGGCCTATATCCGGTCGGTTTTCTCGCTCGCCCCATACCCGGTCGCGAAATTCGCCACGCCGCAGTACGGTGAGGTGTGGAGCGGCTTGGTCCATAGCCAAAACTTTGACCTGATCTGGGTCAACTTCACCATTATGGGCGGCGTGCTGGCCACGGATCCGGTGAAGGACACTGTGGTTGTGCTCGAAGAGCACGAGTCCCAGGAACTGGTCTGGCGAGACTTCACCCAGCACGGCAGCGCGGGCAAGCGGGTTTTTGCCTACCTCAATTGGTTGAAGCTCCGGCGTTTTGAGAACCGAGTGTTGAAGCATGTGCAAGCGGTGGTTTCGGTTTCAGATATGGAGGCGGACCTCATGAGGCGTCGGGTTCCTCCCGGCGTTACAGTCTGGACGGCGCCGAATGGCGCCGACACCGAATACTACCATCCCATCCCTATGGCGCAAAGGCAAGCGAACACCATCCTGCTTTCCGGCAACATGGGCGTGAAGCGAAACATCGATGCGGTGCTCTGGTTTGTCAACGGGGTTTTGCCGAAGGTGCGCGAGTCCCTGCCCGGGGTCCGGCTCTTGATTGTCGGCGCCAGCCCCACCCCCGAGATACTGGCTCTCAAGCGGCGTCCGGGCATTCAGGTCACTGGAACCGTAGCCGACATGCGGGACTATCACGCCAAGGTCCGTGTGGCCGCCGCGCCGTACCGTTTTGGCGCGGGCACCAAGCTGAAGGTGCTGGAAGCCATGGCTTGCGGCACTCCCGTGGTCTCGACGTCTGTTGGTTGCCGCGGTCTTGACGTCGTTGACAGCCGTCACCTGCTGATAGCCGACACTGAGGTGGAGTTCGCGGACCAGGTGGTCCGCCTGCTGCGGAACCCCGGCTTGTCACAGTTGTTCGCGGCCGCAGCACGGCAGCTCGTGGAAGAGAAGTACAGTTGGCGCAGTATTGTGGGAAAACTCGAAGGTAAGCTCGAGGGTCTCGTGGCCCGCATGGCCAACAGTCCTTCGCGTGAACGAGTGGCGCAGGATTGAGATCTGGAAGGTCTAGAATTGGACATTGTTCAAAGCGTTTCCTGCAACCCGATGGTAATTCGGGCCGCCCGGGCCTTAGGTCTACGCCGCAGCCTTCGGAAGTTGGACTTCTGGTTTTCCAGGCCGCGCGACGGCGTCATGCTCGTAAGGCTGGGATCCTTTGATTGCCGCTTCTACGCCCGCACGCCCGAGCAGCTCCGGATGCTGCGAAAGGGGCAAGCCGGGCACTGGAGGCTCGGAGTCATCGAGTTGCTGGACCGCCGCCTGCGTCCGGGCGACGTCGTTTACGATGTCGGAAGTAACATTGGTGTCTGCTCGGTTTTTGCCGCCAAGAAGGTTTCCGTGCGAGGCCAAGTGCTTACCTTTGAACCGGCGCCGCAAGCGCATGAGGACTTGCAGCACAATATAGAGCTAAACGGATTGTCGAACCTCTGTGCCTTCGAGCTGGCGCTGGCGGATTTCAGTGGCCACGCTGATCTATTCACTGGCGAAGACTTGCTCTTTTCCAGTCTTGCTACAGCCCGGAAGGGGCAAACCAGAACGCAGACCGTGCGGGTTGTCGAAGGAGACCGTTTTCGCGAAGAGATGAGCTTGGCGCAGCCGAACTTGGTCATGATCGACGTGGAGGGTTGCGAGTTCGCCGTGATCCGTGGCCTGCGAGGCACGCTTTCCAACCCGGCATGCACCGCCGTGATCTGTGAGGTTCATCCCACACTTCTGCCCTCGGGGGCCGAGCCCGGCGACGTACTTGAATTGCTTAGGTCTTGTGGTTTTACCAAGATGGACGTCCGTCGCTGGAGCGGCATTCGCGAGTTTTTGGCCTTTGCGTCAAAGCCGTAATCTTTCGCCGCAGGCGCGCTGCGCGGAGGACGCGAGTCCGTCGAGCGACAGCCGGCCGCAGGGCGAGTGTTGGGACACGAGCTCCATGAATCCGCTTAAGCGATTGACCTACCGCCCTGAGGTCATCAAGATTGCCCGCTGGCTGGGCCTGCGGCGTCTGCTGCGCAAGGGCTACTATTGGTGGGCCCGGCCGCGCAATGGGGTCCTCAGACTTCGGATCGCGGGCATCCCGCTGCAATTTCGGGTGCACACTTCGGAGGAGCTTCGCGTGCTCGAGTCTGAGGGGGGCGCCGGAGGGGAAGAGCGCGTCCTCGATCTGCTGGTTTCGTTCCTTAGGCCTGGCGACGTGGTCTACGACGTCGGCAGCAATGTAGGACTTTACGCAGTCCTGCTGGCGAAGAGGGTGGGCGCCCGGGGTCTGGTCATCGCTTTCGAACCCCAGGAGCAGAACTATATTCACTTGCAGGAGAACCTGGAGCTTAATTGCCTCGAGAACGTACGCAGTTATCGCAAAGCTCTCAGCGATCGCGGCGGCAGGGCGAAGCTTTACGCCAGCGAGGTGATCGGGAGCTCCAGCCTGGTAGAGCAACAACCTCGGGGCGCCGTCGCTGAGATGGTTGATGTGTCCACCGGGGACGATCTTGTAGCTGCGGAGCACTTGCCTGGCCCGCGGGTGGTCAAGATTGACGTCGAGGGGCACGAATATGCTGTCATCCGTGGGCTCCGGGAAACGCTCTCCCAACCTGGCTGCGAGCTGGTAAGCTGTGAGGTTCACCCTTCTCTCCTTCCTGCCGGCCTAACACCGAGCGCAGTGTCGTCATTGCTGAAGCAGCTCGGCTTCGTACGGTTTGACAGCTACCCCCGCTGGGATGAAACCTTTCATCTCGCAGCATACAAGGGGAGGCCGGCTCCCGTGTGATCGAACATGAAAGTGCACCACCGCGTGCTGATCTCCGCCTACTCCTGTTTGGGCAATGCCGGGCATCCTTTCCCTGGGGGTGGGGACCTCATGGCCTGGAATCTCATCAAGCGGCTGGCTGGGTTCTGTGACCTCTGGGTGCTTACCTGCGAGAAGAACCGCGAGGCAATCGAAAAGGCCCTTGCGAGGGAAGCAATTCCGGGAGTGGAGTTCCACTTTGCAGGGCTCCCCGCCTGGATGACTCCTTTGCTACGTTCTCCGGGAGGCCTCCACCTCTACGCCTACCTCTGGCAGTGGAGCGCCTATTTTGCAGCCTGCCGATTGCATCGCCACGTCCGGTTTGACCTCGCCCACCACCTAACCTATACGAACGATTGGATGGCCAGCATCATCGGAGCCTTGCTGCCCGTCCCCTACGTGCGCGGCCCCGGCGGGGGTGCTCACCGGATTCCCAAACCGTTCCTTAAGGGTTTTCGCCTGGGGAGTCGCCTCGTGGAGTTCCGGCGTTCATTCGGACAGTGGGTCTTCCGGCATGATCCTTTTTTTGTGTTGAGCCAGCACCGTGCTCGGGTGATCCTGGCTTGCAACCGCGAGGCCGTCGAGGGGGTGCCGGTCCGGTGGCGCCATAAAGTACAACTGCTTTCTGTAAACGGCATTTCAGCTCGTGAACTTACTTCCCCGCAGCAGCAGGCGCGAAGTGAGAAGTTTGCCGTCCTGTCCGCAGGCCGTTTGGTTCCGCTCAAGGGATTTGACCTTGCTTTGCGCGCCTTCGCGATTTTTGCGGAGAGGCGCCCGGAGGCGGAGTTTACGATCGTAGGGGAGGGCCCGGAGCTGAACCGCCTCGAAAGTCTGATCCACGAATTAGGTATCGAGAAGCAGGCGCGCATTGAAAGCTGGATGCCGCGCGAACGTCTGCTGGCCAGCATGCGCTCCTGTGACGTTTTTCTCTTCGCCAGCCTGCGTGACGGGGGCGGCTTGGTCGTGGTAGAGGCGATGGCATCTGGCAAACCCGTCGTCTGCTTCGACTTGGGGGGCCCGGGGCTGCACGTCAATGAGGAGTGCGGATTCAAAGTTCCAACCCGCGATCCCGACCAGGCCGTGCGCGACATGGCCGTTGCGCTCGAAAAACTCGCCAGTGATCGCAACTTGTGTGCGCAAATGGGTCGGGCCGCCCTCGAGCGCGCCCGCCAGGTTTACGACTGGGACCGCGTCGCCGAGCGTATCATCGAGGCCTATGAACAGGCCCTGGGGGTCTCTGCTTCAGATTGAGCAATTCGCCTCAAAACCCCGCCGCAGCACAGCGAAACTTTCGCCAACCGCTCGCCCCCTCCTCTCTGAGTCTGCGCCTCCGCACTGCAATGCCTGCCATGCGGAAGCACGAAGCTCGAGGACTGATGCTGACCTCGATGCTCTGCCTCTTGGTTTGGTCGGGCTACAACAGCACAATTTTCTACTCCATGGACCCGCTCTTCCCGAAGAACTTTGTCAATTTCGTCCACGGCGTGCGGGCTTTCTTTCCCATCCTCGCCGGCGTGATCGCTGTGGGCCAACTCGCCCAGCGCCGATCCCTCCCCAAATGGCTGGCGTTCAGCCCCCTTACCCTGCTGTTGCTTTACGCAGGGATCGGGTTGGCCTCTTCCATCTTTGTTTCTCCCGAGCCTATCGGCTCCGCTTATTGGGCGATCCAGTACATCTCTGTGATCGTTGTTGTGATCGCGGTTGCCTCTTGCTCCGAGCCAGAGGCGCACCTCGCGCGCTTTATTTCCGTCAACTGGGGTTGCTGCGCGGCGATTTGTTTGGGCTTGCTTGCCGGGATTCCCCTGTTGGGCGGGGGCACGACCACTCACACTGTCGGCAGCCCTTTGGGCGTGATGGCCTATGGCAGGGTCAAAGATGTGATGGGGGTGGCAGCACCGAGGAACACGGGGTTTGGGAGGTTTGCGGGAATCCTTGTTCTCGTAGGCCTGGCGAAACTCTTGCATGACCGAAAGGACAAGAAAACGGTGTTCATCTGGACACCCCTCACGCTGGCCGCAGGAGCGGCTTTACTGCTATCCCAGGCTCGAACGTCTTGGGTATCGGTCGTTGTCGCTGCCGCGGTGCTCCTGGTGCGTGCCCCCACGCGGTGGAGGGTTCCGATGATAATGCTCGCGCTCCTCGCCCTCCCGCTGGTGTGGCTCACCGGTTTTGGTCACGCCTTTATTCTCTACCTCACCCGCGGGAGGGGGTTTGACCCGACGCTTACAGGGCGCACAGCGACGTGGGCGAACGGTTGGCAGGCCTTACAGCAATCGCCGTGGGTCGGGCTCGGTTTTTGGGCAGATCGCTACTTTCTTAATGGCCAGAACATGCAGAACACCTTCCTTGACGCTCTGATCCAGAGCGGTTTTCTGGGCGCAATCCCGTTTGTGATCGCCATCGTTTGGGTGTGGATCGGCATCCTGCGTTTCTACTCCACCAAGCCCGCTGGAGAAACCAGTTCACTGCCAGGCGAACTCCTGGGCGTCATGACTTTCTTCACCGTATACTCCATAACAGAGATTACCTGTAGCTTTTACTCGGTCGGCTGGATGGCGATGGCCCCCCTCTTTGCCCACGTTCAACTTCGCGCCTACCAGGACGCCAGGAAGCGCCAATCCACGCGCTTATCGTTAGCCCCCGTCCGCGGCCCGGCTGTGTGCGTCGCGCGGCGCATCGGTCCCACTCCCGGAGGAGATTTGGCGTCGCGTTAGCAGTGGAGAGGGGCCAGGCCTCGGCCCCCACAAACACTAACTCATTCACCCCGAACTGTTCCTTCACCACCCGGATCTGCTCCGGCATGCCGCCCTGCGGGATGAGAACGTATCCGACGATGCGGAGGCCCAGCTCGCCTCGCAGGTCGGCGAGCGTGATGGCGAATTCGCGCTTAAACCGCTCCGAGTCGAAGAGGCGGGCGCGATCTCCGGTGCTCTTCCCCACCTACCACCCACCTCCTTTCTTTTCAACGACATTCCCGCTTCCAGCGCGTAACTATCTTTGTTTTCTATGGCATTCCGGCTTCGCCCGCAAGTTTTCCACAGCGGTCCTTTGTTTTCATAGACATTCCCGCGTCGGTCGTTCATTTTTGAAGAATTCTTTCTTGCTTCCGTCCAGGCCACTCCGGTGGCCTTTGGAGTGCGGCAGCTTGCTGCCGCTTTTCTTCGCCGGAAGCTTGCTTCCGGCAGCACCCCGAGCAAGCTCGACCCGCAAAAGCGGCAGCAAGCTGCCGCACTCCAAAGCGCTTCGCGCCTGCCAACGGTCTTGTCAATTCCAGTTCCCTATTCCCTGTTCCCTATTCCCTATTCCCTGTTCTTTTCCCCCGTCCCCAGCCCTTCCCGCCCTGACTCCTGACTCCTGACTCCTGACTCCTGACTCCTATCGCGTACTATTCTAGCCTATCTCGTTCCGCTTGTCAAGAGACAGGAAGTCTGGTTACCGGTATGAGTTGCGCGACATGGGCGTCGCAAGTCGCAGTAGGCAGTCGGCAGTAAGCAGAAGGCAGAAAGCGGATGCTTTTCCTTTTGTCTCCTCACTTCTGTCTCCGGTTCTTTCGTTCTGTGTCCTGAATACGGACTCCCGAATCCCCGTTTGAGCCCCCAGCACCTGACACCTGACACCTGACACCTGCTCTTCCGTCTCCAGCCCCCAGCCCCTGACACCTGACACCCGACACCTGCTCTTCCGTCTCCAGCCCCCAGCCCCTGACACCTGACACCTGACACCTGAAACCTGCCTTTCTGGTGGTCACGTAATGAAGACGATAGAGGCCGCCAGAATGCCGCAGATGAGGCATTCAAAGATTCCACTTCATAGCTGCTACTCTCTTGCTCATTGAGGTCTCCACCCGCTTTTTAACCTCAATGGGTCGAGCATATTCCTTGCCTCTTGGTCTCCGCCTTGAGCACGCCGCAGGACGAACTCATAAAGTTTCGGCGAGCCTGCGATCAGCCGGCCGTTGGCCCTGACCATTCTTGGCTTCCAGTAGTTCGTCGTCACTATGGCAACCTCGAATCCGCTTTGGAAGTCGGTGTCGCCGGTATCGCCTGCCGGGACAAAGGCGCTGACCGTCCCGGCCTTGGGGTCATAAACCCACGGCCCCGGCGTGAAGAAGTTCTCCCTGTCAGTGCTTCCTATACTGGCCTTCGGCGCGGTTGCAATCATGGCAACCGGCGGCTGCCAAGGAATGGGTCTCTTGGCAACGTGCTCCCAGTTGAGTGCGGCAAGCTGCTGGAGCACAACAAGGGCAACAGTGAGAACGGCAATCAGGTATTTCATGGTTTCTTCCCCTCCTGTCCGGGCGGGCAGGTCAAATGCATGTCTGTCAGCCGCTTGTAGTCCGTTTCAATCTTGCCGAAGACGGGGGCAATCAGATAGCCCGTGCGATATTCCTTCAACGCGCCGCAAAGGTCGCCCTTGTGCTCCAGGACCGTACCAATGTACCCATGGACCTCGGGAGCTTTGCGGTTGTTGGGGTCCAGGCGCAGCGCCGTGCGTCCCTCCGTAATCGCACCATCCCAGTCGTCCGTCCACAAAAGCGCCCAGCTAAGGCGGATATGGATAGCCGCATTGTCCGGGTCTAGCTCTTCTGCCTTGCGGTATTCAACGATTGCCCCTTTCCAGTCGCCCCTCGCCCAGAGGTCGCCGCCTTGGCTGAAGCAGGCCCGTGCCTTGCGGTTCAGCGAGACCGGCTCTGAATACTTCCAGTCTGGGCGGATGCAAGCGCTGAGGAACAATGCAGCCATGATGATAGCGATAAGGATGCCTAGACGTTTCATTGTTTTCCTCCTAGGTCGGCGGCCGCGGCAAGGAAGGAGGTAGCGCATCGCGGTACGCTCTTATCTTTGCCAGAAGTAAGTAGTATCATTCCCTGTGCTGCCATCAGAAAGCAGGCCATGAAAGATTACACTGTCGCCGTCTTCGCTGATTATGAACGCGAGCGACAGTGTCCAGACCTCCAGACCGGATCTTCGCGCTCTCTCGGCCACCTCGGGTACCGGCACCGTAATCTCCCGGCTACGGATCCTAATATGGTTGGCGTAGTAATCAGGCCGGTAGCCTTCGCCGCCGGCATAACCCGGGGGAAAGATCGTTCCCCACGTGAGAAGCCCTCCCCTTATGTCTATTACGCTGGTTGCCGCCCCTGGGTTTGGAGGGGTATAGGTATATCTCCTGCCATCCAGCTTCTTGAGCCACTCGTCGAACTCGTTTTGCTTCTTTGCCGCTATTGCTTCCGGACTGGATTCCTTCGCCTTGGCTTCTGCTTCTTTCGCTGCTTTCTCCTTGCGGTACTCGACCTTGGACTTCAGGTCTTCGGCCCAGTCCGCGTCGGACGATGACGGCTTCGTGAGGAGGTACAGACGGAGGCTGGCCAGGGCCTCGTCGTACATTCCGGCTTTATCTTGGGCGATGGCGAGATTGCGGTAAGCGTCCGCCAGCCAGGGAGCCAGCGTGGTCGCCTGCCGGAACTCGTTGCAGGCGTCCTTGAAGTCGTCGGGGGTCTTGGCATCTTCCACGGCTGCCACGCCGCGCGACATATGCCTCTTGGCCTCGGCCGGCGTCTCGGGCGCAGGGCTCATTTCCAGCACCAGCTTGATGATCTTCTCCCGCAGCGCCGTGTCGTCAGGGCTTTTCTGAAGGTCGGCAACGTATTGGTCGAGCGTTTCCTGTGGGCTGGCTGTCTGCGCCTGCGCGGGAATGACGATTGCGCACAACAGCAGAATAAGTATGGTTCCGGAAAAAATCGTTCTTGTCTTCATGGAATGACTCCTTATCTTTGCCAGAGGAAAACCATATCGTTTGTGTTCCCATCACTAAACCGGGTTCGCCAAGTCACACTGTAGCCATCTTCACTAATTATGAAGGTAGCTTCCGTGTGATAAGCAATTCCTGGGGCATACCCAGGGTTGGGCAACGGCACGGTGGTTTCGAAACCTTGGATGGCAACGGGATCAGGTCCCCATTTTTCAAAACCTGGGTGAAACTCCCCATTTGCCATTCTCGTGTCGATCTGTCCCGTTACGAGGAATCTCCCCCTTACGTCTATTGCCAAAGGCCCCACTCCGTGGCCCCTCTGCCATGTGTATCTTCGGCCGTCAATTTTAGCCAGAAAGGCGTCGAACTCCGCTTGCTTCCTTGCCGCTATTGCTTCCGGACTGGATTCCCTTGCCTTGGCTTCTGCTTCTTTTGCCGCCAACTCCTTATCTTCTTCGGCCGACTGCTTCAGCGCCTTGACCTTGTAGATTTCGTCCTGGGCGTCGCGGGCGTCGGCAGGTTGGGTCAGCAGGTACAGGTTCAGGCTGGCGATGGCATCGTCGTATCGGTCCGCCGCCTCCTGGGCGAGCGCCTGCTTCTTGTACGCATCTGCCCACCAGGGAGCGGCCACCAAAGCCGCTTTATACTGCTCGATGGCGCGCTCAAACCCGCTGTTTGCCTGCCTTAACTCGCTCTCGCCCTTCGCCTTCTCCGTGTCGTCCTTCGCCTTTTGCGCGAAGGTCGTCGCCATTACGTAGTGCTCGCGTGCCTCCTCCGGGATAGCCGGAGCAGGCTTCATCTCCTGGACCAGCTTGATGATCTTCTCGCGCAGCGCCGTGTCGTCAGGGTTTTTCTGGAGGTCGGCGACGTACTGGTCGAGCGTTTGCTGCGAGCTGGCCGTCTGCGCCCGCGCGGGAATGACAATTGCGCACAACACCAGAATAAGTAGATTTCCGGAAAAAATCATTCTTGTCTTCATGGTTTTACTCACCTTGGTACTGCATGTTCCCGCCCCTCCCAACCTTCGCTGCGCGAGGCGCACCCGGCAAGTAAAGGTCCCTTCATAACTTCCTCCACGTGAAGGGCTACTCTTCCGCTCCGGCTTGTCTAAGAAGACGAATGACTTCGGGCTTATCGCGCTCAAATTGGGATTTCCGACTTTCGGGCCAGAACCCGTTCCCACCCTCTTCGACCAGGCGTCTTAGGGCTGTTAGGCCCCTATTATCCTTGGCATGTACATCCGCACCTTCCTTGAGCAGGAGTCGCACGATGTCCAGATCGGCGTTCTGGGCCGCCGCCATCAACGCGGTTTCTCCATCATGGACTTTCGCATTCACGTCTGCGCCCTTGTCAATCAGCAGCTTGACCATGTCCACATCCTCGCAATTAACGGCCTGGTTTAATGCATCCCCGTCCTTGGCGACCGCACCGTTTTCGAGTAAGAGCCGCACAATGTTCGCCTGACAGCACACTGCCGCGTATACCAAAGCCGTGTAGTCTATGCCCTCAGGCTTGGCGTTTACATCCGCCCCTTTTTCTATTGCTGCCCGCACGTCATATTCGCTTACGCGACCACGGCGGAGTTCTACAGGCCCGGGCTTTCCGGTGAAGCCGAAGGCTTCAAACAATTCCTTCGTGGCTGCGACTTTCGCTACCGCCTTATCTTTCCGGTACTCAACCTTCTCCATCAGTGCTTTCGCCGCCTCTGCGTCTGGCGTTGAAGGCTGTGTCAAAAGATAAAACGTTAGGTTTTGCACCGCCCCAGAGTATTGGCCGACCTTATCCTGCATGACCGCAAGATTGCGATAACCGACGCCCAGCCACGGTGCGCTATTCACTGCCTTTTGGAATTCTTTGATGGCGTCCTTGAAGTCATTGTCGTTCTTTGCATCCTCGGCTGCTGCCATCCCCCGATTCATATGTCTTTTCGCCTCCTCCGGCATCGCCGGCGGGGGGTTCATCTCCAGCGCCAGCTTGATGATCTTCTCCCGCAGCGCCGTGTCGTCAGGGTTTTTCTGAAGATCGGCGACGTACTGGTCGAGCGTCTGCTGCGGGTTGTCGGACTGCGCCCGCGTGGGGATGACGATTGCGAATAACGGCAGAAAGAGTAGGGTTCCGGAAAGAATCGTTCTTGCCTTCATGGTTTATCCTCCTGAGTACTGCGTGTTTTGGGGTACCCAAACCTTCGCTGCGCGAAAGGGCAGGAGCACCCGGCAATCATGGCTTGCTTCCGATGGCCTCACAGGGCATGGGTGGTTCGGGAAGCTCGTCCTTGCCGTGAAGCGCGGTCCCTGGCACCGCCTTTCCCGAGGACTTACCAGTGCAATTCACCTTTGACTTGTACATCGACATCGCGTGACATTCGAACGAAAGCCGGTCGCGCGCGCAAGGAAATGTCTCAACCAGAAGCCTCGGGCTTGTCTCGTTGATGGTGCGCTTGAGCGAGTCGATCTCAAAAAGTGGAGCTTCCTCGATCACCTTGGCGGCACCATAACCACCTGGTGAAACCGCTGCTCCAACAACCTGGTGCGCCTGCGTCTCTTTTAAGTCCGCAAAGGCGATGGAAACCCCGGGAACGATGTCATTTTCGTTAATATAGACTTTGACGGATTTCACGCGTCTGAAGCGCACCAACTTGTCCCACATCTCGAGGCTCTCCCGCGTCACCTGCGGACCGTAAAGCACAACATGCTCGGCTTTGATGTCCTCATTCTCGAGTGCGGCCAGGCAGATCATGGCGCCGTTGCTGTGGCATCCCAACTCGTCGAATTGTTTGCCCCGGAGCTTGTCATAAAGGCTCTGCTCGTTGGCGGAGAACTGGCCGTTGGTCAGCTCGTCGAATACCACGCGACTCTTCAGGTCCGTGGACCAATCAAGCGAAGCCGCCATGCCCAGAACAAATTGATAGCGGGTGCAGTCCACTCCCAGATCGTAGGACGACCTTGCGAGCTTGGCTTGATGCTTGATGGCATCGCACATGCGCTGCTCCGGCTCGCCGGGCTTGCGGCTCGCGTAGAGCGACCAGGAGGTCCCTGCAATTAGTCCATTGCCGGCGTATGTGTATTGACGCTCAATCCCTTTGTGTGGCGAGGGCGAGTTAAGAGCATCCTTGAGGCCGAGGCCGCCTCCGCCGGTGTCGCCAATGTCCTTGAGCCCGAGATCACCCGCTCCAGCGCCTTTCAGCCCCAGTTCGTTTTCGGAAATGCCCTTCATGCTGCTCAGCGCTTCCCGCTTTTTCCGCTCGAATTCCTCTTGCTTGCGCTTGGCTTCTTCCTCATCGTGCTTCCTTTGCGCTTCGATCTCCTGCTGCCTCTGCCGCTCGGCCTCAACCTTTCGCCGTTCGGCTTCTTGTTGCCGCTGGCGTTCGGCTTCGGCTGCCGCTGCGGAATTGTCGGGGGGTGGCTGGCTGGGCTGATTGACCCTCGGATTTCCGCCGCCAGCCGGGCAGCCCCCGGAGGGAACGAATACCCATTTACCGCCTATAAAGCACTGAGTTCCGCCCGTGGGCTTCCCGCTGCCTTGCGCGAACGCGGCTGGGGAACTCATGACCACCACGGCCAACCCGAGAAGAACCGCCGCAAACAAATGTCTTTTCATTTTCTCCTCCAAGGCGCGAAGGTCAACTCTTCGCGCCTACTTCTTGTACGGGGTCACGCTGGCGGGCGTCAGACCCATAGCGTTAACGTTCGGGTCCCGCACCGCATTCACCACGCCGCTGTCGAACTTCATTTGGCGCCTTTCTCCCGCAGCAGGTTCACAACCTCGGTATCGCCCCCGGAGGTTGCCAGCTCCAGCGCCGTCTTGCCGTTGCTGTCCTTGGCCTCGAGGTTGGCGCCTTTATTCAGCAACAGCTTCACAATCTCGGTCTTGCCATTTGAGGCCGCCCAAAGCAGCGCCGTGTTGCCGTAGATGTCATCCTTGGCCTCGGTGTTCGCGCCTTTACCCAGCAGCAGCTTCACCACCTCGCCCTCGCCGCGGTAGGCCGCGTGGAGCAGCGCCGTGTCGCCGTCTTTGCCCTTGGTCTCGATCTTGGCGCCTTTGTCCAGCAGCAGCTTTACCATCGCGGTATGGCCGCCGCCGGCCGCCCGGAGCAACGCCGTGGAGCCGCTGTTGTCCTTGGCCTCGAGGTTGGCGCCTTTATCCAACAGCAGCTTCACCACCTCAGTCTGGCTTGTGTCAGCCGCCCAGCGCAGCGCCGTCTCGCCGTCGTTGTCCTTAGCCTCGAGGTTGGCGCCTTTTTCCAACAGCAGCTTCACCACCTCGGTCTGCCCAAACTCGGCCGCCCAGAACAGCGCCGTCTTGCCATTTTCATCCTTGGCCTCGAGGTTGGCGCCTTTTTCCAGTAGCAGCTTCACCATCTCGGTTTGGCCCCCGGAGGCCGCCCAGCGCAGCGCCGCGAAGCCCTCGTTGTCCTTGGCCTCGATGCTGGCGCCTTTATCCAGCAGCAGCTTTACGACCTCGGTCCTGCCCCAGAAGGCCGCGTGGAGCAGCGCCGTGCCGCCGAAGTTGTCCTTGGCCTCGACGTTGGCGCCCTTCTGGAGAAGCTGTTGGACGGCCGCAGCGTCGCCTCGGTGGGCGGCTTGGATCAGATCGGTATCCAGGCTGCTGGAGCCGGCCTGGCCTGCTGCCAGATGACTCAATGACAAAACAATGACTAGAAGAATTATTGCTACCAGGACTTTCTTCATTGTTTCCTCCGCACCTGCCCTGGGGGACAGTGCGATTTACCTCTCGTGCCGCTCCAACTTATCGAGGCTATGCATTCCGCTGCCGTTCCCGCCCGACTTGCATTGCACCCCATCGATGATGCCGCCGGTGGACAGTGGTGCAGGGCCCTGTCCCCGTGTGACGCTGCATGTGGTCAGGAGTGCAAGGCCAAGGAAGAGTGGAGTTCCAAGACGTGGGTTGCGGCTCGGAGTGAAGGGTGCAAAAAGAGGCATGTGGGCCTACACAGGGCACTCCGATGAATCCTGTAAGAAGTATGGCGCCACTCCAGCATGTTGTCAACAATCTTTAGTACTGCTGTGTTGTTAGCACATCAAATGTCCGGGTCAATTAGGTCGCCGCGGCGACATCTGTCCGCCTAAGGGAGAATTCGATTAGAGCTAATAGCCAGCAGGCTGTGATGGATCGCTGGTCGGAAGACGCCTGGGAGCGGGCGATGAAGGTACAAGACGCGATATTGCGGGCGGTGGCGAAACGGATCATCCGCCTGGCTGACCAACTGGCTGCCGCTCCAGGCAGATGCCGAGCCAGGATAGCCGATCACCATGACCGTGACCTGAAGGCGCACCTGGTCGGAGTTGCCGAGCGCAACCGTGGGCAGGCTGGCGCCGCCGATTTGACGCGGACCCGTCAGTATGCCTTTGATTCGGCGGATATGTTATTGTGCGATACTTGCGAAGAGTGGTTCCGACCAGATTACTACCAGGAAATGGTGCTATGGAGGCTGTATGCATAAACCCTTATCCAAGGCAAGCCAGTTGGGCCGGCGCGGCTTCCTTGGACTTGCCGGCGCAGCCGCCCTCTCCGATTCGCTACTCAGCCGAGAGCGAGTGGTCAGGGCACTGCTTGCGAAGGATACTCAGGCGGAGAACACAGGCTCGAGCGCCGGCTCCTCCCGAGGACTACCGCCCCTAAAGATTACTGACGTTCGGGTGATCGTCACCTGCCCGGACCGCAATTACGTCCTGGTGAAGGTTCTGACCAGCGAGCCCGGCCTGTACGGGGTTGGCGATGCCACGCTCAACGGCAGGGAATTGGCCGTGGCGGCGGATCTCGAACAACACATCTCCCCGCTGCTTGTCGACCGGGATCCGGAGCAGATCGAGGACATTTGGCAGTACCTTTATCGAGGGCCTTACTGGCGCGGCGGTCCCGTCCAAATGACGGCCCTGGCCGGCATTGACTTGGCGCTGTGGGACATCAAGGGCAAGCGTGCCAATATGCCTGTGTACCAGTTGTTGGGTGGCCGCACGCGGACCGGCGCTCTAGCTTACACCCACGCGAGTGGAAGAAGTCTCGTGGAAGTCGAAGGCGTTGCCCGCCGTGCGCTGGAGCGGGGCTTCAAATGCGTTCGTGCCCAGGTGGCAATCCCCGGCCTTGAAGGAACCTACGGGACTCCGGGAAACAAGACGCCCGAGGCGGCGGCCGGTCGCGTCGCGAACATGACGGAACTTCCGCAGACCGAAGTCTTCGAGCCTGCTCCATACCTGCGCGTAGTGCCCAGACTTTTTGAGTATCTGCGCGCCAAGCTCGGCCCCGAGGTTGAACTCCTGCACGACTGTCATGAAAAACTGGACCCGATTCAGGCGGCGCGTCTTGCCCACGACCTGGAGCCCTACCACCTCTTCTTTCTTGAAGACTGCTTGCGTCCCGAATACAAGGAGAGCTTCCGTCTCATTCGCGAGCACTCCACCACACCCCTGGCCATGGGAGAACTCTTCAACTCGCTCTGGGACTGTGTGCCGCTCATCAAGGAGCAGTTGATCGACTACATCCGCTGCGACCTGGGGCACATCGGAGGCATCACGGCGGCGCGCAAGGTAGCCGCCTTGGCCGAATTGTTTCAGGTCCGGACGGCCTGGCACGGTCCGGGCGACATCGGCCCGCCCACGCATGCCGCCAACGTACACGTCGACATCTCAATTCCTAACTTCGGCATTCAGGAAATGGTTTTCTTCCCCGACGTGACTCGCGAAGTGATTTCGGGCGGCCCCGAGTTCAAAGATGGTTACATGAACGTTTCAGACCTGCCGGGCCTCGGCTGCGATGTGAACGAAGAGGCGGCGAAGAAGTACCCTTACCGCCGTGCCTATCTGCCCACGGCCCGCAGGAAGGACGGCAGCGTGCAGGACTGGTAGTGTGCATTGAAACGACACGTTATCCGGGCGTAGCATCTAAGTGGACGAAGGTCGAACCAGGAGATCGCTAATGCGAGGGCTGCTCGTGGTGGTCATGGTGCTGGCCTGCGTGACGTGGGAATCCTCGGCGGTCTGGGCCAGCCAGAAACTCTTCCTGAAAGATGGGACTTACCAGCTTGTTTCCCGCTACGAGGTGCATGGGGACAGAGTGCGATACTACAGCGTTGAGCGCTCAGCATGGGAGGAAATCCCCGTGTCCCTCGTGGACTTCGAGGCCACGAAACGAGCCCAGGAGGAAGAAAAAGCCATCCAGAAGAAAGTACTTGAGGAAGGCCGTGAGATTGAGCAGCAACGCTTCGATAAGCCCGTGGAGGTGGGATTCGAAATTGCCCCTGGCATCCACCTGCCTCAGGAAGAAGGTGTTTATGCCTACGATGGATTGCGGGTGATCCGCCTGATTCAATCTTCCGCGGAGGTAGTCACCGACAAGAAGCGGGCGGCGCTTGTCCTGGCCATGCCCGCTCCCCTATTGAAAAGCCGCTCGATCGTCGTGCTGTCTGGCGCGAAAGCTGCGGTGCGGCTTCAGGAGGCGGAGCCGACCTTCTACGTTCAGTCTGCGGATGGGCTGGGCGCCAAGCTCGAGGTGATTTCGTTGAAGGTGGCGAAAGAGTCGCGGGTGGTGGAAAAGGTCGAGGCAGGCCGAGCCGGCACTGGGAAGCCGTCGGAGCTTCGCGCTGCCGTGCAGTTGGAGCGCACACAACTGGCGCCGGGGCTTTACCGTCTGAAGCCTCTCCACCCGCTCGACCCCGGAGAATACGCTCTGGGTGAACTGGTCCAGGAGAAACTTAGCTTGGAGCTTTGGGATTTCGGAGTCTTCGAGACCCCTGGAAGTAAAGGAAAGCGATAATTCAGCGCGGGGCCGGAGCTGAATTCGCAACCTGCGTGCAGCCCAGCGCGGCCTTGAAGATTTCTTGCCCGCGACCTCCGGCCCCGATGAGACCGAAGCGGGCACGGTCGTTCGCCCCCAGCACGCGGCCGGCGGGCAAGAAACTGTAAGCGGCGTAAGCGGCTGTTCCGCACACTCTCTGCTTCACAAATATGCGGCGCGTAAGTTTCGTAGCCCTCCTTGGCATTACACAGTTGAATATTTCTTGTTGAGCGCCTTGATCTTGGCGAGGAGTTTGGGTACGCCCGTCTTCGAGTCTTCATCGCCCTCGTATTCGGCGGATGTAAAACCCTTGTATCCGCCCTGCGCGAACAATTCCCACACCCGCTCGAGATCGAGAGGCTTTCTGGCAGCGCTGTAGAAATCGCGGATATGCGTGTGGGTCGCGTAGGGAATGCAGGCCTCAATCTGGGTGTAAGGATCATCTTGAAAATTGCTGATGTCCAGGTTGCATCCCGCGTAAGGTGAATCCACGCGACGCAGGATTTCGATAATGTTCGCAGCTTTAGAGGTAATCCCGCCGTGGCTTTCGATGCCGAGCGTGATTCCTTTCGTCGCCGCGTAATCGCAGGCGGGCTTCATGGTCTCCACCACCCACTGAATGCCCTGTTCGTCGCTCGCGCCCTTGGGAACGTCGCCGCCAAACACGCGCAGGTGGGAGGCGCCGAGCAGGTCAGTGACCTCGAGCCATTTCTTGATCTTCTCGATTTCCTCGGCGCGCTTCGTTGGGTCGGGCTGGCACATGTCGGTGCTGATCGCCGCCCCCGAAAACAGGACGCCGTCGCGGAAGGCCAGGCGCCGTAATCCCAGAAGGTAAGACGGCTCAGTGGATTTCAAATAGTACGTGGTCATGTCCACGCCGTCGATCTCCAACTCCACGGCCTCGAGGATGAAGTCTTCCATGGTCATGGGGCCGTTCTGGAGATATTTGCGGTACGAGTAAGCGCAGCAACCCGAGAGGAGCCTGGGGTGGCCGGGAGAATTCTTGATGAGCTCCGGCGCTCGGCCGTGAAGCGTGGTTGCGCCGAGAGATAAAGAAGCCGCGGCGAGGCCCGAGGCCTTTAGAAAATCTCGACGATGAATTGCGTTGGTCATGGGTCTCCTGGGGATTTGGCGGGGATTTCCATCTTGCACTCCCGAGCGGCTGGGAGTATACGCCAGGCCACTTTCCTTTGCACGGTGCGAGCTTGGAAGTTGCCGATTTTCCCGCCGCGGCGGGCGCCTGCCCTCAACTTCGGGTGGTTGTCGGGCCCGTATCAGGCCACGCATCGCCCTCCAAGTAGGGAGGGAGGCGGTTCCACTCACATTCTGCCAAAAAACTAACTAACTCGTTCATTTTCTATAACATTCCTGCTTTTGACTCGAATCTCCTTTGTTTTCATATACATTCCCGCTTTGGCCTCATTCCAAAAAGTGAAGTGCTTTGTTTTCTACTACATTCCAGCGTCGTGCGGTAAATTTTGAAGTTACTACGCTGTCGTAGCAAAGGGCGGGCAGCGACATGTTGTCGTTTTGGAGGAAACCTCGGGAATCATCCGTGAGCTCTCACCCGCGTGGCAGAATCGCTCAGCATCATTAAATAGCCTACTATATTGAGCGTAGTTTGTCAAGGGTTCTTTTCGAGCCGCATGAGAAGCAGGGGCCAGCCCCGGCCGGTTAGGGTCACGACCGGCGATGGTCCAGCGTGAACGAGTATTCCGGTAGCAGCGCGGGGCAACCAATGCGCCGCTGCGGGTTAACGATTACCAGTTTGCCCTTGGATTCGAAAGCGCGAATCTGAGGAAGAACCGCAGACCTCTTGGACGGAGGCCTGCGCTACGCTTGCTCGTAGTGCTGCCGTAGCGCTGACCCCGCAAGGCGGGGTCAGCACACCATGCTAGAGCAAGGAAATGCCGACCCCGCCTTGCGGGGTCGGCGCTACAAAACAAGCTGCCGCACTCCAAAGCCCGGGTAGACGGGCCGAGCAGCGCACGATCGACAGTTTTCTGCCAACGTAGGCGCCCAACCACCCCATAACCCTCTCCTTAACCAAGGAGGGAGGACTCCTCCAGCCACCCCTAACCCCCTCCTTAACCAAGCAGGGGGACTCAGCCAACCCCCTGGCCCCCTCCTTAACTAAGGAGGGGGAGTACGAGTGGCCAAAATCGACCAGCAGTGGTGGATTTCGGCCAGGCAGGGCGGATCGCGGCGAGCAGCGAATCAAATCAATCCCTTTCTTTTCAGCGAGGTAAAGGCTATACGAGGTTTGGAAGGGAAGATGCCTTACCATGCAACGAGACATGGAGAGGAGCTTGTATATGAGCTGCATACCAACCAAACCGATTCGGACTGTTGCTTACTGCATCGCGATGGGTTTGTTGGCCGCGTCGATCGTAGCGTTTGCGCAAGATCAGGCCACTCCGGCGCCGCCGAGTTCAGCGCCCAGTCCTGGATGGCACAGTTTTTCCAACCCGCCCGAGCCGCAGGCTAACTACCCGCAGGCCAACTACCCGCCGACTAACGACCCGTCGGCCAACTACCCGACGGGCCAAGCGGTGCCGTCGCGTTTGAGGCTTCAAGCGGGCACATTTGTCACGGTGCGGGTAGATCAGATGCTGTCTTCGGACCGGAATAAGGCAGGCGACGAGTTCTCCGCGACTCTGACTCGACCACTGGTAGCTGGCGGCGTGGTGGTAGCGCAGCGGGGCGAGATCCTCGGCGGTCGCGTAGCCGAAGCACAGAAGGCAGGCCGCGTAACGGGCGTTTCCCATCTGGCAGTCCAATTGACGGACTTGACGCTGGTGGATGGCCAACAGGTGCCCATAGAAACGGAGTTGACTAGCTTGGCTGGCCCCACCTCGAAGGCCCGGGATGCGGGTGCGATTGCGGGAACTACCGTCGTGGGCGCGGCGGTGGGCGGCGCTGCGGATTTCGGTGTGGGCGCCGCCATTGGCGCTGGGGCTGGCTTAATCGCGGGAACCGTGGGCGTGCTGGTGACGCGCGGCCACGCGACGGTGATCTATCCAGAGTCGGTGTTAACGTTCCGACTCTCGGAGCCGGTCACCATCTCCACTGACCGCGCGCCACAAGCCTTCCGCTATGTGGCTACAAACGAATACAACCGCGCTTCTAACGCGCAGGGCCCACCACCGACTGGTTCTGGCTGGACCTGCAAAGGGTACGGATACGGCTGGCCCCTTCCGACTGCTACTCCGCCACCCTACTATTATTCCCCCTATTACCCTTATCCTTGGGGAGCTAGCTTGGGGTTGTGGTACGGGCCGGGTTTCTTTTACGGCCGCCTATACTATGGCAGGGGCTATGGGTATCGCCGCTAGTGCCAATACTGTTCACAAAAGGGGTGCTTCAGGAAACTCCTTCCAATTCGTTCCGGGGTGACCCCCTCACCCGGTCCTCCCGTGCCGCCTTGCGGGAGGACGGGACCACCCTCTCCCCCAAGGGGGCGAGGGTAATAAATTCAAATGCGGAACTCGGGATCAAAGCCCCAAGCTAAGCGCCAGGCCTAACGCCAGTGCGCCCGCAACGCTGGTGCCCGCGAAGTTCACAATGCCATTTGTGACGAGACCTCGGCGCTGAATCGTGGCGCCTAGCAAGCTATCGAACAAGTTGCCCACGCAGGCGGCGCCAAGTGCGATGGCGGGGCCTGCGAACCTGTACGGCCCACACAACCCTAATCCAAGACCCAGCCCCATTATGATTGCTGAAGCCGCAAATCCTGCCGCGGTCCCACCCAGAGAAATTCCTCCGTCTTCGCCGGCCGGAACAGGCTCGAAGGTCGTAATCAGGTAAGCGCGGTCTGAAGCCCACTGGCCGATTTCGCTCGAGACCGTGTCGCCCGCTGCCTCTGCCAGCGCCGCCACCAACGCAATCAGGAAGGCAGCTTCGTGATGGGTTGTAATCACCAGGAGAGCGAAAAATGCCGCCGCGAGCAGATTGGCCAGCGCCTCGCGCCAGCTTCGTGCCCCTCCCCTGCGCTCTGCGACAGCACGAGCCGCTTTCTTCGAAAAGCCGAGGCGCGTGGCAACCGAACCCAGCAGAACAAACGCGAAAAGGAGAAGGAAGCTCTTGTAACCGTATCCGAGATAGATCGCCGTTCCGAGGAAAAAGCCGCAGACTGCGCCGGAGCGCGACGCGGCTTTCAGCGCGCAGGCTAACAATGCAAACGCCAGATTCACAGCAATCGCCAGGAATATGCGGCGGCCGAGGTAGGGCAGGTTGCTGTTGAGCGCGGAACGTTCCACCAGGAAAGCGCAAAACATGAAGGCGCCCACAACCAGCGGCACCGTGAGGTTGTCGTCCAGGGGAATCGGAATACTCTCAACCACGGCGCCGAGCAATGAGGCGGCAGCGCAAACCGTCAGTGTTTTGTCCGGAGGAATCTCAGGAGCAATCCAGCGTGTGAGAAGGTACGCGCCCACCGTCCCCGCAACCGCGAAGCTAATAAAGCCGGGCCAAGTCTTTTGCCGGTTCCAGGGGAGCGCAGAGCCACGCAGAGCCTTCCCGACTACAGTCGCCATGCCGTCGCCCAGTGCCATGATGGCCCAGGCTGCTGCGGCAATGTGAAGGTGGTTACGGTAAAGGACAATGAGCGCCAAAACGGAGATGGGGTAGAGAACAATCCCGGCTCGCGCCCTGTCCCCAGGTGAGCGAGAAGAAATTGAGTTCTCGCCCTCTCCCAAGGGGAGAGGGTGGCCCGCGACTGGCGCTTTCACCGGCCGGCGCGGGCCGGGTGAGGGGTCACTTGCGGGGCGAGGAAGGGCCAGGGCGGCCAACCTAAGCAAGAAACCCCTCACCCGGCTCGCTACGCTCGCCACCCTCTCCCCAGGGGAGAGGGCTGTTTCTTCAGACACACCCACATCCAGCCAGGGCAGAATTAGCGTGTTGAACAGCAGGAGCAGGAGGGCGCAGCCTGCCGCTTGTTTCCAGGTGAAATAAGGGAACAGAAAAGCGAACAGGAGTGAGGCCATGAATAACCGCTTCCGTGCGGAGAAAAGCGGCGGACGCCTCCTCGAATTATCAGGTGCCTGCATCGTCAAGACAGTGCCTTGGCTCGTGGAGGATTGCTGGGGGCTAAACAAGAATCCTCGCCCGCGGCTGGCAAATCCCCAAGGATTTCCCGCTCATGGCGAGTATAGCAGACCGATCCCGCACTGCGAGCCGAAGGGCCTCTAGTTTTTGTGACAGCGTTCTCCACCCGGACCTCCGGATTCCCTGAGCCGCGCGAGAAGACACATTGTGGCTGCGTCCAGCCATTGTTCATGCGGTCGCATCACGCCAGTACAACAATCGCGCAACTCTTTGGGCATCATAGCAAGCGAAACAGGTTCACCATTGGAGGCGCAGACACAGTGTCCCTTGACAGTATGCAACCAGTATGTTACCGATACCCGGATTTTACGCCATCCCACTGTTTGGAGGTATGTATGTCTCGACCCGGATTTTCTTTCCTGGGGCTCATGACCCTTTTCGGAGCTTTCCTTGCCCTCATGCTTGCAGTATTTCTGCCTGCCGGAGCACGCGCACAAGCCGCAGCTCCCCTAACCAACGACGATGTGATCAAGATGGTGCAGGCCAAACTTCCCGATGGGGTTATCGTTGCCAAGATCAAGTCCTCGCCCTGCAAGTTCGACACCTCGCTGGATGCGCTGATCAAGCTGAAACAGGCGGGCATCAGCGACGCCGTTATGCAAGCCATGGCGGAGGCGGGGGCGTCTGCGGCATCTACCACCTCAGGACCGGCTGTCAAGCAGCCTCCTCCGGATCCCAACGATCCTCTTGCCGAACACGATCCCGGCATCTACTACGTCCGGCAGAACCCGGGAGGCCGCCGAATGACTCAATTGGAGCCGACGGCATATTCGGGAGGGAAACTGACGGGGATGTTCACCACCGGGCTGACTTACGGCATCAAGAAAACAAAATGGAAAGCTGTGGTGCGAGGACGGCTGGCGCGCGTTCGCATCACCGAGCACGCACCGACATTCTATTTCTACTTCGAACAGAAGCACGGCACCCTCAGCTATTCAGGTGTACCGGGGGGTGCGTTTATGTTTGGGGGGCTTTCCGCTCCAAGTCAATTCACCTTGGTCCGGTTTGACCCGAAGAAGGACCATCGCGAACTAATTGTAGGCGAGTGGGGCGCCTATCGGGCTTCCTCAGGGACACGCGAGAAGGATGTTCAGGATTTCGACTTCGAGAGAGTGGCGCCGGGGACCTACAAGGTGACTCTACGCAAAGACCTTGAGCCTGGAGAATACTGTTTCTTCAACACTGGCCAAGCCACGCCAGCGGGGCCCATGGGTGGCTATGGCGGCGGCATGTTGTTCGACTTCGGTATTAACCCGGCGGAGTAGGCGCGGGAGAGTCATGACACAATTCGTTTACATCGCGAAAAGCATCGCGAACGCGCCTCCCGCCGCTTGTCATTGTGAGTCTTCTCTTCTCATCGCCGGGCCAAGAAGCCCCTGACACCCGACACCTGAAACCTGTCCGTCTGACTCCTGCCCGTCCCGCCACGGCGAGCGAGAAGAAGCTGTCGGCTATCAGCCGTCAGCTATCAGCTTCTGGAATCACTCCGTTCGCTTTTTGCTGATTGCTGAAGGCTGAAAGCTGAGGGCTGAAGGGCAGTGACGAGTGACGAGTGACGAGCAGAAGAGCAGGTGTCGGGTTTCAGGTGTCCGGGGGAGGAAAAGCACCACTGGGGGACGAGCACGTGTCACGGGGGGCAGAAGCGCACTGACAAGGGAGGGGTAGGAGACAGAAGAGCTGGTGAAAGGTTACAATCCAAGTGTCACGCGATTCGGATGCATTGTGAAGGGCGCGATGTATGCTCGACGAAAAGTCTCAGGCGTTAGGGAGACTGTGAGGAGATGAGGAGGTAATTTCATGGCCGGATTCTGCACCAAGTGTGGTTCACCGATAGGAGACGACGTTCGGTTTTGCTTACAGTGCGGTACGCCCGTTGCGCCGCCACCCACAGCAGCACAGGGACCTGCGCCCGCGGCGCCTGCCGTGGTCGGGGCAGCGGGCGCCGCGCCTGGCGCTGCACCCGCCAAGTCGGGAAGTGCCGCGGTGAAAATCATTGTCGGATTGCTGGCGTTCTTTGCTCTGGTCACGCTTCTGGGAATTGGGAGCTGTGTGTATGTAGGTTACCGGGTGCGGAAAAGAGCCAGGGAACTGTCCCAAACGTATCGTTTCGACACGACGCAGAGCGCAACTTCGAGGCGGGCGGCTACCGCGCGCGATGTGTGTTCGCTGGTTACGAAAGAAGAGGTGGGCGAAGCGCTGGGAACAACTATCTCCGAGGCCAGCGGTGGGACATCGAGCTGTCAATATACGGCAGCAGCGGGCAATAACCAAGCCTTGGGGGTTGTAGTGACGTGGCAGGGTGGCGCGTTGGCCATGAAGTTTGCAGGGATGGCCTTCAAAGGGGTCGGAGGAGGCCAAGGTTCCTTCCAGCCGCTTGCGGGAATCGGTGATGAAGCCTACATCGGACCCATGGGCTCCACGTTGATGTTCCGGAAGGGCGACGTCATGGTCAACATCGACTTGCGCATGATTGGAAACAACGTCGACGCGGCCAAGGTCATCGCCCAGAAGATCGCTGCGAGGTTATAATGAATCTGCTATTACGCTGGGTGGTGAGCAGTCTCTCGTTATTCGTGGCCGCATGGCTGGTCCCAGGCATCCATGCGGAGAAAAATAGCTGGACCCTATTCGCGGTGATGGCGATCATTTTGGGTTTGGTGAACGCGATTGTGCGGCCGCTGCTGAAACTGCTGTCGTGCCCGCTGGTGATCCTTACCCTGGGCCTGTTCGTCCTGGTGATCAACGGAATCACGTTGTGGCTGGCTTCCTATATGGCGGTCAACTGGTTTCACGTGGGGTTTTACGTGGACGGTTTCTGGGCGGCATTTTGGGGCGCCTTGGTGGTCAGCATCGTGTCCGTGATACTCACGGCGACGCTCAGGGAGGAGCGACAAAGACAGTGACAAGTGACAAGTGACGAGTGACGAGCAGAGGACCTGGTTCCAGGTGTCGGGTTTCAGGTGTCAGGTGTCAGAAAGGCAGTGGCGAGTGATCCCGCAGGGTGGGAGCGAGTGACAGGGATATGAAAGGACCCGTGAGGCGGCTGTTGATCTGGTCACCGAGGGTTTTGTGCATCGCGTTTGCACTCTTCCTGAGCCTGTTTGCCCTGGATGTCTTTAGCGAAGGCCTCGGCTTGTGGAAAACCATCCTTGCGCTCGCCATACATCTTATTCCGACTGCCTTCGTTGTGGTCGTGCTCGCCCTTTCCTGGCGTTGGGAGTGGGTTGGGGCAATCCTTTACATTAGTGCGGGAATACTCTATCTAATTGAGGCCCGGCATCATCCCGATTGGGTCGTCGTCATCTCCGGGCCCTTATTCCTGGTGGGCGTGCTCTTTCTCCTTAATTGGCTGAAGAGGGCGGAGATTCGAGCCCAAGGGCAGTGACAAGTGACGAGTGACGAGTGAGAAGCAAGAGCTCGAGGAGACTGGCCATGGAGACCTACTATCATCCCGGAGATCTCGGTAAGTTTGCCGAGGTTGGGAGAGGGAACAAAGAACTCTGGGAGAAGTTCCAGACCTATTACGCTGCTGTTTTCGCGGATGGTGCCCTGACCGAACGAGAAAAAGCACTCATCGCCCTGGGAGTGGCGCATGCCGTGCAATGTCCTTATTGTATTGACGCTTACTCGCAAGCGTGCTTGGAAAAGGGCTCCAACATCGAGGAAATGACTGAGGCAGTACACGTGGCCTGCGCCCTTCGGGGCGGTGCCTCACTGGTGCATGGGGTTCAGATGCGCAACGTGGTGGAGAAGCTTTCGATGTGAAGTTTCCACTCGTCATGGGCATCCGTGAGGCCAAATATGGGACTCAGTTTACAATCACGCGCCAGCCCGTTAGCTAAGACTTCTGAGCAGTTGCGCATCCTCGGCCAGGCGAATGGCATCCCCCCTTTTGAGGAAAAGATGCGCACAGCGGGTCTCGATCCGCTTCGCGCTATCGGTATAACCGTCTTTCAGATCAACGTCGGGAAACTGTGTAACCAGACCTGTCATCACTGCCATGTGGACGCGGGGCCTGACCGCAAAGAGGTCATGGGGCGAGAGACCGCTGAGCTTTGCATTCGCGCCTTGGCGAAGACGGAAATTCCCAATGTGGACATCACCGGCGGGGCCCCGGAGTTGAACCCCAACTTCCGTTGGCTTGTGGAGCAGGCTGTGGCGCTGAGTCGCCATGTGATGGACCGCTGCAACTTGAGTGTGCTTCTCCTGCCTGGGCAAGCTGACTTGGCCAGGTTCCTGGCGCAAAACAGGGTGGAGGTGATCGCTTCGCTCCCCTATTATCGAGAAGCCCAGACGGACGCCCAGCGTGGCGACGGTGTGTTCGCGAAATCCATTTCCGCGCTTCGTAAGCTGAACGAATGGGGTTACGGTCAGCCAGAATCCGGCTTGGTTCTGAACCTGGTCCATAATCCCGTGGGAGCATTTCTACCCCCCAAGCAGCAGCCCCTCGAGGCGCAGTTCCGGCGCGAACTCGAGTGGCGTCACGGTGTCGTGTTCAATAACCTCTACACCATGACCAATATGCCCATCGGCCGCTTTCTGGAGTTTCTCTGGGCAAGCGGAAACTATGATGGCTATATGCAAAGGTTGGTTAACGCTTTTAATCCCGTCGCCGCAGCCGGAGTGATGTGTCGGTACATCATCTCGGTCGGCTGGGATGGCACCCTTTACGACTGCGACTTCAACCAGATGCTCGGTCTACCGTTAGGTTTCGGCTCGCTCCAGCACGTGCGGGACTTTGATGCGGTGCTCCTTGACGAACGACGCATCGCCACTCGCAACCATTGCTACGGTTGTACTGCGGGACCCGGCTCTTCATGCGGTGGAAGCATTGCTTAATCTTCATGGGAATTCCAAACTGGGAGGCTCTCATGGGATCTTGGTCACGAGGATTCCGCGCTATTCTATTCAGCCTGGGCACAATTCTAGTTCTGGCTTTATCTTCGTCAGGAGCGGAAAAGAAAGTGATGTCGCAAAAGCAAACCGAAGAAGCAAAGAAATTCATCGAGGACGCGGAGGCAAAGCTGCTCGAGGTCAACGTGGAGGCCAGCCGCGCGGACTGGGTAAAAGATACTTACATCACTGAGGATACGGAGATTCTCGCGGCTAAGGCCGACGAGCGCGCCATCAACGCCGGGGTGGAACTGGCCAAGCAAGCGACGCGCTTCGACCACTTGAAACTGCCCGAGGATCTGGCGCGCAAGATGAAACTGCTCAAGCTCTCGCTGACGCTGGCGACGCCGTCGGACCCCAAAGAAAGCGCTGAGCTGACGCAGATTGTCTCCTCCTTGGAGGGGACCTATGGCAAGGGCAAGTGGTGCCCGCCCGGCAAAGACAAGTGCCTGGACATCGAGGATATTACCCGCGTGATGGCCAACAGCCGCGACCCAAAGGAGTTGCGCGATGCCTGGGTTGGCTGGCATGCCATTTCCCGTCCCATGCGGAAGGACTTCGTCCGCTACGTCGAGCTTGCCAACAAGGGGGCGCGAGAACTCGGCTTCAAAGATGATGGCGCCATGTGGCGCTCGAAATACGACATGCCGCCGGACGAGTTCGCGCAAGAACTTGACCGGCTTTGGGAGCAGGTCCGCCCCCTCTACCTGGCCCTGCATGCTTATGTCAGGAACAAGCTGCGTGAGAAATATGGCGACCCGGTGGTTCCGGCCAACGGTCCCATTCCAGCCCACCTGCTGGGAAACTTGTGGGCCCAGGAGTGGGGGAACATCTACCCGCTGGTGGCTCCGCAAGATGCCGACGCGGGCTACGATCTCACCTCCATCCTGAAAAGCCGGAACACGGACGCCCGGCAGATGGTCCGCTATGGCGAACGCTTTTTCACTTCCTTGGGTTTTGCGCCCTTGCCTGAAAGTTTCTGGCAGCGTTCGCTTTTCGTCAAGCCCCAGGACCGCGATGTGGTCTGCCACGCCAGCGCCTGGGACGTTGATTTCGTCAACGATTTGCGCGTCAAGATGTGCATTGACATCACGGGCGAATACTTCGCGACCATCCACCACGAGCTTGGTCACAACTTTTACCAGCGCGCTTATAACCTCCAGCCCTACCTCTTCCGCGACAGCGCCAACGACGGCTTCCACGAGGCTGTGGGCGACACCATTGCGCTTTCCGTAACTCCGGAATACCTGGTCCAAATCGGCCTGCTCGACAAGGCGCCGGACTCCTCGAAAGACATCGGCTTCCTGTTGAACAAAGCTCTGGAGAAAATCGCCTTCCTGCCCTTTGGCCTGCTGATTGACCAGTGGCGTTGGAAGGTGTTCTCCGGCCAAATACCACCGGAGAAGTACAACCAGACATGGTGGGGACTGAAGCTGAAATACCAGGGCGTGGCTCCTCCTGTAGACCGGAGCGAGGAGGATTTCGACCCCGGCGCCAAGTATCACGTGGCCGCTAACGTTCCCTACATGCGCTACTTTCTCGCCGACATTCTGCAATTCCAATTTCATCGCGCGCTTGCCCAGGCGGCGGGGTGCAAAGGGCCGTTGCACCGTTGCTCCATTTACGGAAATAAGGAAGCCGGCAAGCGCCTGAACGCCATGCTCGAGATGGGATTGAGCCGCCCGTGGCCGGATGCCCTCGAGGCCATCACCGGCCAGCGGCAAATGGACGCTACGGCCATTCGCGATTACTTTGCTCCGCTCGAGAAATGGCTCAACGAGCAGAACAAGGGGAAGCCGGTGGGCTGGTAGCTGGCCGCCCCAGGCACAACGTTTGCGTTGTGGGGCATAAGCATCAGCTTAATCGGTTGTTTCGCAGCGCGGCCTACGGCCGCAAGCGACGAACCAAGCTGAACAATTTGGAGTTTCAGGAGAGGGAAGGGGAATGCACTGAACTCGAATTCCCCTCGGCGTTCGTCGGCATGGAGGCACTCGACCTGCTAGGGAAGTTCTTCATAGGCGCACTCGTCCTGGGTGAGTTGAGGGACAAGCTCGCGCCCGCAACCGGTGAGCCCTTCGCTGAATCCCGGCAGAGGTTGACAGCCCTTGAGTAATTCTCGTCTGCAACCTTTGACTTTCGACCTTCGACTTTTGATTGTCTACTTATTTTGATAAAGCGCGATGAACTGCTTAAGCGCTCCAGCGTTCATCTTCAGTTCCCCGGATTGCATGAGCTGGAGCATCAGATTCCGGCGGTACAGTTCATAGGCCAAGCTCCGCTTGCGGTCCAGCAGTTCTTCTGTGATTCGATCCCGCTGCGAGGCGAAGTCCGCGTCATTCGCCGGCGTGTGCGAGACAACGCGGAACACCACGCTGTTCTCCCTCAGGGGGATAACATCGCTGGTCTGGCCTACCTGCAACGTGAAGGCCGCCGAAAGCTGCGAACCTGAACCCACACCCTCGATGAAATCTTGCTGCGTGAAATCCTTGCTCTCTTTCGCAGTCAGGCCATCAGCCTTCGCGATCTTGGCGAAGTCACCCGTTTTGACCTGAGCCGCAAATTGCTTGGCTTTGTCCCCTGCCAGCACCTTCGACTGCTCGGTGCGGTAATCTTCTTCGGCGCGCGTGCGGACCTCCTCGAGAGTCGGAACATGCTCCGGGACGATGTCTGCCAATTGAATAATGGCCTGGCCCTTCGGAACGCTGATGGGAGTGCCAACCTCGCCTTTGTGAAGCTGGAAGGCCAGGTTTTCAAACGTGTCTCCACTTCCCAGGTCGGCAACTGCCTGGCCATACCGGAACAGGGGAGACATCTGGGGCTCCAGGCCCGCTTTGCGCACCACATCCTCAAATGCGTCCGGCTTGAGCCGAAGTCCAAGCAACAGATCGTCAGCCAGCTTATCCTGGGCATCGGCCACTCTCTGCTTTTCGAGTTCCACAAGGATGGAATCCTTCACCTCGCCAAAGGATTGGAGGTGGGCCATCTGCTTGTCCTCCAGCTTTAGGATATGGATTCCGTAAACTGTCTTGATGAGGTCGCTGACCTGCCCCGGCTTCATCGAGAAGGCAGTATCCTCAAATTCCTTCACAGTCTGTCCCCGCACCACCCAACCAAGCTCTCCTCCGTTGGAGGCCGAAGTGTCTTCCGAGTACTTCTTGGCCAAGTCCGGAAAATTCGCGCCCCCTTTAATCTGGTTGAGGACGTCGCGGGCCTTTTTTTCAATGGTCGCAGCCTCGGCGGGAGCCTTACCCGCGGTCTTGAAGAGAATATGCGCCACTTTCACCCGGTCTGAAATCCTGTAATCGGAAAGGTGTTGGGTGTAGTACTGGCGGGCTTCCTCGTCCGTCACCTTAACCTGCCCCCTGACGTGATCCGGGTCAATCAACACGTAGCGGACTTTCCGTTGCTCCGGAAGCTTATAGCGGTCGGGATCCCTCTTGAAGAAGGCTTCCAGAGCTTCTGACGAGACCGGAACGGCTTTGATGAACTGGCTGGGATCAAACAGAACATATTCAATCTTGGCCCTGGCATTGCGATGCTGGAACTCCTCCAGCACCTCCTGGGGCGGCACCTCGACTCCATCCGTCACCACGCCCCGAATCTTGTCCTGTAAGAGTTTGTCCCGGAGTCCTGCTTCAAACTCCGGCACTGACATCCCCGTCTGCTGGTAAATCACGTCCTGGTAGCGGTCCATCCCAATGAAAGACCCGTTCTGCGTAAGCCAGGGAATGGATTGCAGGGTCTGGCCAAGCTCAGCGTCAGAGACTTCGATTCCCATTTTCTTGGCCTGACTCATAAGGGCCCGCTGGAGGACCATCTCATCCAGCAGGCTGCCAGCGACCATTGGAATCATCTTCGATTCGTTCATCTGCGGGGAATTCCGAAACCGCATTTGGACAGTCCGCTGCAAGTCCGTCGTGGTGATGTTAGACCCACCTATGGACGCCAAAACGTTGGACTCCGCGCGACTCGTATCGCCCGTGTTGATCGGCGCCAGCGTAATCACCATGCCAATGGACACGATGCTGAGAAAGAAAATCAGCAGGTACTTCTTCACCGCTTCTCGATTTCTTTTGAAGAATCTATACATGAAAGCTCCTCGACCTTAGCCAAGACCCTTCATTATAGAGGAGAGTACGCGACTCCGGCAACCAGTAAGGCAGTGGCCAGCGCAGCGCGTTTAGCCCTTCTTTACAATAGGCGGCTCCGCTCGCCTGCCCCAGAGCGCGGCTCTGCGCCCGGCGGATTCCTCATGCCTGGAGACGTCCAATCCGAAGCTCGTGTAGCCCCCCTTGTACTCGCCCGCCCGCTGCCGCCTTTCGATTCGCAGATTCCGGTTCGATACCCCACAAAAGGCCGCTTTTTGGCCCCTTTTTGGGGTTGATTTGCGTTCGTTTGCACTCAAAAACCAGTTCGTTTTCACCCTTTCAAAAATGCTAAGTCCTGTGTTTGCACTAGATCGGTAGGTTCGTTCCCACTATTTAGTATCTTTTTTGCGTTTCCCTGCCTTTTTCCCCCTTGCCAGGTCCATTCCGTTCCCTTGCCGCCGCCGCTTGCCGGCGCTCTCTTGCGACAACTCTAATAGGCTACCACAAGTCGGTGGGCGTGTCAAGAGCAAAGTGCGGGCGTCAGGCGTCGGGCGGCAGGGGTTAACTGGCAGGGGCAGGGCACTGGGGAGTCAGGGGATGGTTTTGACCCATCAACACACATTTAGGGCACTACCCAACACACAATTAGCACACCACCATCACGTCTGGACAATTGAGACACTACTGGCGTAGTATATGAGCGGATAGATATTGAGAGTCAAAGGCTGTTCGGTGCAAAAGGTGTGAGCGCACCCTTTGCACCTAATTTACGGCCCCGCATTATTGTTTCATGTGGAGGCCGAAAAATGAAGCGTTTATTTTCAGGTGCTAAGATGTGGATTCTTGATTTCCTAGCACGCATTCGCCAACACATTCCCATCCAATCGACGTGGAAATTTGTGGCTGCCTGCGCCCTGGTTGGAGCCATCATCTTGGGATTCTTGGGATGGATCGCAGACAGAGAATCTCAAGCCAAGTTGCGCCAAAACGCGCCCGCTCAGTCAGTCCCACCGACAGTTCAGCAAAAGGCCGAAGACAGCAACTGCTCAAATGTCATCGCGGGCAAGGACGCTAATGTGAACTGCTCGTCGGAAGAGGTGAAGGGAAATGCCAAGAGAACTACTTCCAAAAGCCCTTGAAGTTATCCTGGCGCTTCTCGCCACGGCCACCTATGGTCCTAGCCAAACACCGTCAACCGTCACTCAAAAATCCAAAGATAGTGCATGCAGTAATATCGTGGCCCTCGCTGGCAATGTAGATGTCAAATGCTCCAGCCTCACGCCCGCCCAACAAAAAATAATTGATGGCATTCCCGGAGTTCTAAACAAAATCCTTTCTAACCAACTAGACGTAAGTCTTGTCATGGCGAAGCTGGACGAGCTCTTATCAGAAACCAAAAACATTAAGCAGGGGGTGGATGAAATCCGAAAGAAGCAAGAAGGGCGTCGGCTTTCGGAGGAGCAAAAGGAGTTTCTGAAAGGAGAGGTACCCAAACAATTTGGGAAAAATGGAGAAAGCCCGATCAGCGCCATAATGGGAGATCCTGAAAGTATTACGCTAGCTATGGACTTCGTAGACGTGTTTCGGCGTGCCGGTTGGAACTTTACTGGATCAGGATTCAATCAATTAGTTTTAAACGGGCTTCCGCGCGGAGTGATTATAAGGGTACACTCCAAGGAGGACAATGTCGTTCCTTCCTTAACGAAGATTTTGGAAGCACTACACCAATGGGGACTGGACCCGCACGGAGAGCTTGATCCCAAAATCCCCCCGGGTGAATTTGAAATTGTCATCGGAGCACAGCCATAACCGCATTTTCAAATTGAGTCACTACCGCGGGGCCGGCAAGCTTCCTGGGGATCGTCAAGGGCCGTACAAACTAACGCCCGAGACCTGGCGCTCATCGAGCACTGGGACGAGACCAGATGGAGCGTGGAAGCTACCCCGAATGCCAACAACGGGGAACGTGGCCACCGGCTTGCTCGGCTTTCCTCAGCCCAGCTCAAATCGCCGCGGGCGTGTAGTTTTTTCTTTACCGCTGTAATTTCGCCGTAAACGGCTTCAACATATCGTGCTGCGATGCCTCTTAACTCTTCAATCCACAAGTGGTTATAAGGTCCCCTCTTTGGCAAAGTATTTGCTTCTCGCCTTTCGTTAGTGTCTGACCGGAAAGAACAGAACATTCGAGATTTCCAGCCCCTTGAATCCTCTTGACCCTATTGCTGGATTGGTCAAGAATAAGTAGGCGAGTGCGAAACCACCATGGGCGTACCACCTCGGCCGCCGGTGGACCAATCAGAGCGGTCGCTCGAAGTCGAGGGGACGACTATTTCTTGTCGCACCACAGCTTTTTGCGCAGTCCCGGCTCGGTACTTCCGCGCCTTCCTCTCTGTTTTATATCTCCCGAGTACTTTGAGAAAGAGGTAACGAGGCGGGCTGGAATCAATCTCGGGGAGACTCGGGCAGAGCGCGGACGACGAAGCGCGCAGTTCAAAGCGCGAAGCACACTTCGCGAGCTTTGACGGTTCTGTGCGCTTCAAATGGGCGGATTTTCTCCATTGCGCGGGAGGGAACTCGATGGCATTTCAGGTCGCCGCTGCCCAAGTCCGGGTCAAACGAAATCACGATTACGGCGCGATACCGTAAGAGGGACACGAATGCGATCCCAAAGACCATTATGATGGAATGATAAACCCCTCCGGGCGATTTCAGACTCCATCGAGGCAGGAGTAGACGACGCAATGAATGTGCGTTCTTTGTTCAGTGTTTTCTCATCCGACCTCGCGATTGACCTTGGAACCGCGAACACCCTTGTCTTCGCGCGGGGCAAAGGCATTGTGGTTAACGAACCGTCTATCGTCGCCATCAACAAAGTCAATGGAGAAATCGAGGCGGTGGGACGCGAAGCTAAGGATATGCTTGGGCGCACGCCGGGAAACATCGTCGCCATTCGCCCTTTGAAAGACGGCGTCATCGCGGACTTCAAAGTCACCGAGAAGATGCTCAACTACTTCATCCAGAAAGCGCACAACCGCAAGATGTTCGTACACCCCCGCATCGTCATCGGAGTGCCTTCGGAAATCACTCAGGTGGAAAAGCGCGCCGTGCAGGACTCCGCCATGCGCGCCAGGGCCAGCGAAGTGTTCCTGGTGGAGCAGGCGATGATGGCGGCCATTGGCGCCGGGCTGCCCATTACAGAGCCCTCAGGCAGCATGATTGTGGATATCGGCGGCGGTACGACCGACATCGCCGTGATATCCCTCTCTGGCATCGTCTACGCCCGCTCCGTGCGGGTGGCAGGAAATGAGATGGACGAGGCTGTTACAGCTTACCTCAAGCGCAAGTACAACTTGCTGATTGGCGAACGCACGGCCGAACAAATCAAAATCGAGGTCGGCTCGGCTTATCCGCTCGAGAACCCCCTAAGCATGGAAATCAAGGGGCGCCATTTGCTGGAGGGAATTCCTAAGACTATCACCGTAGACGACTCCGAGATCCGTGACTCGCTTTCCGAATGCGTGGCGACTATCCTGAACGCCATCCGTGTGGCCCTGGAGCGCACACCCCCTGAACTCTCTGCGGACATTTCCGACCGTGGCATTGTGTTGACCGGCGGCGGGGCGCTACTGAAGAACTTTGATAAGAGGATTCGCGAGGAAACTGGTTTGCCTGTTTCTATTGCCGAAGACCCCCTGGCGTCGGTGGTGCTGGGAACTGGCAGAATGCTGACGGATTTTAACCTTTTGCGCCGAGTTGCGATAGAATGACCCTGGACACCGCGGGTGAATCGTCCTGGGGGGCCGCTGGATTGACTCCCCGGGCCAGTTTGGCATCGAACGTGCTTAACCGAAAGGAGGCGAAGGCGCAAGAGAGGCAGAGCGGCCTGCTTTCTAGTGACGACGGACGACTGAGCACTTCCGGCGGACGCTTATTTCATGTTTGATCCAAACTCTCCGGAACTAACGGCGTCAACACAGCCCGTCACGCGGGAAGGCCCCGATATGCAGGCCTTCATCGCGCGCCACCGCCCGGTTTTTATCCTGGCGGCGGTCCTGCTTGCGCAACTTTTGCTCCTCTCGTTACAAATCACCCGCAACCGTGACGTGCGCCTTATTCGGGTCTGGGCGGTGGCCGTGATCGACCCGTTCCAACGTTCGCTGCGCGGGATAATGGATATCTCCCTTGGGGCCTGGCGAACTTATCGCAGCCTTCTGCGCGCTCAACAAGAGAATCAGGAACTCCATACGGAGCTTGTATCGGCGCAATCCCAGATCCAGCAGCTTTCCGAACAGGGGGCGGAATCTTTGCGGCTGCGCACACTGCTGGAGTTCAAGAACCAGCTCCCGTTTCAGACCGTTGCGGCCGAAGTCATTGCCTCCAGCCCGGGTGAGAACTCCAACGCCATTTTCATCGGCAAGGGAGCGGATGAGGGTCTTACCTCGGACCTCGCGGTGATTACTCCTCAAGGCATAGTGGGCAAGACTATCGCCGTCTTCTCCCACTCTTCCCAGGTCCTCCTGCTCACCGATCCCTCCAGCGGAGTGGGCGTAATGCTGGAAAAGACCCGCGTCCAGGGCGTCCTTAAGGGCGATGGCCAGAACCTCTGCCTTATTCGCTACATTATGAATGAAGAGCCCGTCTCCTCCGGCGAGGCCATTCTAACCTCGGGCCTCGACCAGATTTACCCCAAGGGCCTTCGTGTTGGAACGGTCGTTAGGACCAGCGCGGGCAACATTTATAAGAACGTTGAGGTTAAGCCAGCCGCAGACCTGAACCGTCTCGAAACCGTGCTGGTGGTTTTGAAGCCCAATTCGATACAGCAACAAGCCTTAAACGTTAACCCTCATTCTTAATTCAAACCACCACAAGTTGGCCGGCGAAGAAGAAAGAGTGATTCACACGCTCAGCGTCCTTCTGATAGTCTAAGAGCACGATGCCAGTTGCTCCCCAGCGAGAAGTCGAGGCTTTTCGAGTCCATCCAGCTACCCTCTGGGTGACCATCCTGGTGGCGCTTTTGCTCCAGACCTTCCTACCCCTCAAGATCCCTCTGGCAGGACTCATGGACTTTCCGTTGCTGGTGACCGTGTATTTCACCTTGGTTCGCCAGAATAAGATTTTCGGCATCGCATTGGGCACCGGTTTAGGCCTGATGCAGGACGCGCTCTCGCATGGTTACGTAGGCATGTTCGGAATGGCGAAAGCACTGGTCGGCTATCTGGCTGCACTCGCCGCTATCCGCTTCAACGTTGAATCGCTTTTCGCCCGATCCGTGGTGACCGCTTCTCTCATCCTACTCCACAACCTCTGCATGGCAGGGCTTCAGCACGCCTTGCTCGAATCGCCACCTGCTTTCATGGCGCTGGACCTAGCTAGCGCGGTTCTGGTCAATGTGGCCCTGAGCTTGATTGTCTTCCCGGTGCTGGACCGGATGCGGTAGCCAACCTGAACTACGGCGACGAGTGTCGCCCTTAGGATTGCCGACTCGTCGTGGCGAGACGAGCGTCTTGAATCTTTTGGAGATTAAATCCCTTTGAATGCACCTTCGTATTAGACGCTCGCGCTCCACAGGGCGTGTTGCGTTGGCTTGACTTTCCGTAGCATGCGGGTAAGAATCAGTAGCAAGGGAGGCGTGCTTCCCGTTACGAGCGGCGCAGGTGGGCGCCGCGTCTGGCGATCATCCCCAAGTTCGAGGTGAATTGAACATGTGCAGAGTCAATGCAAGCTCCCCCTTTCGCAGGCTCCTCATCCTCGCGAGCCTCGCGTCGTTGGCCCTTGTCTTCCCCAGCCTCCGAGTCGCGTCTGGACAGGGCGCCGACGAGGCCGCGCCCAAGACTCCGCTGGTGGCGCCGGTCCGCCCGGTGACGGAGGAATATTTCGGCACCAAAGTCGTTGATCCCTACCGTTACATGGAGAATCTGAAGGACCCCGAGGTCGCCGGTTGGTTCAAGGCGCAAAACGATTACACCCACGCCGTCCTGGCGCACATTGCCGGGCGAGATGCCCTTCTGAGCAGAATTAAAGAGCTTGATGAAGCAGCGCGGGCGCGGGTTTTTGACGTCCGGCGATTGCCGAATGGCCGCTACTTTTACCAAGAACGCCTGGCCACAGAAGACGTTCCGAAGATCTATATGCGCAACGGGCTCGCTGGAGAAGAGAAGTTGCTGGTGGATCCCGCAACATTCGCCAAATCCGGCGGCCCTCACTACTCTATCAACTACTACGCTCCGTCCTTTGACGGCCGCTACGTGGCCTTCGGTGTCTCGCCCGCCGGCTCTGAGGATGCTGTCCTTCATGTGCTGGATACAAACACGGGAAAAGAAACGGGCGACGTGATTGACCGAGCGCAATTCGGGAGCCCCTACTGGCTGCCGGACGGCCGCTCATTCCTTTACAACCGACTGCAAAAGTCGGGGCCGAACGCGGCCCCCACGGACCGCTATCTCAAGAGCCGCTCCTACCTGCATGTGCTGGGTGCAGACCCGGACAGGGACCCCGCGGTTTTCGGCTTTGAAATTTCGCCCGCGATCAAGGTGCGGGCGGAGGACATCCCGTTTGCGGCTACAGTGCCGGGTTCATCCTATGCGTTCGCGGTAGTGGCGCACGGCGTCCAGAACGAAATCACGATGTATTCAGCGCCGCTCGCTTCGCTTGACAAGCCCGGCATTCCCTGGAAAAAGATCTGCGACGTTGATGACGACGTGACGAACGCCGACCTTCATGGCGAAGACCTCTATCTGCTCTCGCACAAGGGCGCGTCGCGATTCAAGGTGCTCCACACCAGGCTGTCGAACCCGGATATGGCCAGGGCGGAGGTGATCGTGCCGGCGAGCGAGGCGGTCATCCGGAATATCGCGGCAGCTCGAGACGCCCTTTATGTACAGGAACTGGACGGCGGCATCGGGCGTCTGCTGCGTGTGCCGTACGGATCAAAGCCCGAACCTGTCGCCCTGCCGTTCGACGGCAGCGTGAGCTTGGCCGCTACCGACCAGCGGGTGCTTGGGACACTTCTCGAAATGACTTCGTGGACGAAGGCCAACAAGATCTACGCATATGATCCCCATTCCAAGCAAGTCACGGATACTCAGCTGCAGCCCATCGGCCCTTACGACGATCCCAAGGACCTCGAATCCGTCGAGGTAAAAGCAAAGAGCTACGACGGGACCATGGTTCCGCTCTCCATCGTTTACAAGAGAGGTCTAAAGCTGAATGGCTCAAATCCCACGCAGCTTCGGGGATATGGCGCCTACGGCATCACCGAGGATCCCGGATTCGATCCCAAGCTACTCGCGTGGTACGACCTCGGTGGGGTTTTTGCTGTCGCCCACGTTCGCGGCGGCGGAGAATACGGTGAGGATTGGCACTTGGCAGGGAAAGGACTGACCAAGCAAAATACCTGGAAAGACTTCGTCGCCTGCGGGCAATACTTGATTGAGCACAAGTATACCGATTCGGCGCATCTTGGCGGCCTGGGCGGGAGCGCGGGCGGCATCACCATTGGCCGCTCCATCACTGAAAGCCCGGGCCTATTCGCGGCGGTAATCGACGCGGTGCCGATGTCCGACGTGGTGCGGGCTGAGTTCACGCCCAATGGGCCCCCGAACATTCCTGAATTTGGCACCGTCAAGACAGAAGATGGCTTCAAAGGCCTCTATGCCATGAGCGCCTATCACCATGTGAAGGATGGCACGGCGTACCCCGCCGTTATGCTTACCACCGGCTTCAACGATCCCCGCGTAATCTCGTGGGAACCTGGGAAGCTGGCCGCTCGCCTGCAAGCGGCCACGGCGAGCGGCAAGCCGATTTTGCTGCGCGTCGACTACGAAGCCGGCCACGGCTTCGGCTCCACAAAGACACAGCGCCAGCAGGAGCAGGCCGATGAGTGGAGTTTTCTGCTCTGGCAATTCGGCGCGCCGGGGTTCCAACTGAAAAAGCAATAACCATGCATTTATGACTTAATGAAACGACCAATCAATTCGGTTGGCTCGTCCCGCCGCGGCGGGTCATTCATCGCTTGTCACTCCTCCCCCGTCTCGTGCTAAAATGCCCCGCTGGCCTGACCTCGTTGGAAGACTTTACAGGCCACCTCAAGGAGGATTTTCCCATGGCAACAACTTTAGGCGTCATTATCGGCAATCGTGGTTTCTTTCCCGCTATTCTGGCCCGCGACGGGCGGGAGGAAGTCTTGCGCACGCTCGAGCAGCAAGGCTACAAGAGCATCTGCCTGACTCCGCAAGAAACTAAACACGGCGCGGTTGAAACCCTTCAGGACGCGCGCAAATGCGCGGCCCTGTTCAAACAGCATGGCGAAGAGATTGACGGCATTCTCGTCAGCCTTCCCAACTTCGGTGACGAGCGCGGCGTGGCCAACTCCATCCGCATGTCGGGGTTGGAAGTGCCCGTCCTGATCCATGCTTTTCCGGATGAGCCGGGCAAGATGCTGGTGAGCACGCGCCGGGACAGCTTCTGCGGAAAGATGTCGGCCTGCAACAACCTCTGGCAGTACGGAATCCGCTATACGCTCACCTCGCTGCATACGGAAGCCCCTTCCTCTCCGGTCTTTGCGGACGACTTGAAGGCATTTGCCGCCACCTGCCGGATTGTGAAGGGGCTCAAGTACGTCCGGGTGGGCGTGATCGGCGCACGACCTGCGGCCTTCAACACCGTGCGGTTCAGCGAGAAACTGATGGAGAACCATGGAATCAGCGTCGAAACGCTGGACCTCTCCGATGTCCTGGGGCGCGCTCAGCGTCTGAAGGACGACGACCCGGATGTGCAGGCGAAAATGGCCTCCATTCAAGGCTATGTCCCCACGCAGGGTGTTCCCTCCGCCTCCCTATTGAAAATGGCAAAGTTCGGCTTGGTGGTGGACGAATGGCTCAAGGCTAACGAACTCGTAGGCTCCTCCGTTCAGTGCTGGACGGGCATGGAGGAGTTCTTCGGCGTCGTACCCTGCACGCTGATGAGCATGATGTCCAACAACCTCATGCCCAGCGCTTGCGAGACGGACATGGTCGGAATGGTTTCGATGTACATCCTGCAGCTTGCCGCGGGCGAGCCCAGCGCCATCGTAGACTGGAACAACAACTACGGCGAGGACCCCGATAAGGCCGTGATCTTCCACTGCTCAAATCTCCCCAAGCACTTTTTCGAAGATTTCAAGATGGATTTCCAGGAGATCATCGCGGGCTCGGTGGGCAAGGAAAACACCTTTGGAACCGTAGTCGGCAAACTGAAGAGCGGCCCGCTCACCTATTGCCGCGTTTCCACAGACGACCTGAACGGCAAGCTACGCGCCTACGTCGGCGAGGGCGAAATCACCAGCGACCGACCCAAGAGTTTCGGCGGCTACGGTGTGGTCAGAGTCCCGCAAATGCAAAAGTTGCTGAAACACATCTGCAACCACGGCTACGAGCATCACGTGGCCGTCAACCGCAGCCATTATGGCCGCGCCGTCGCGGAGGCACTGACAAATTACAAGCGCTGGGATGTCTATCACCACCAGCCCGACGGCTGTTGATCAGAGCCGCGTAGCGGGCTCTGGAGTGCGGCGGCTTGCTGCCGCTTTGATCCTGCGAGCTTGCTCGCAGCCTCATGGGCCCAAATACGGCGCGCCAGTACACGCCCAGCAATCTGGCCTGAGCAAAAGCGGCAGCAAGCTGCCGCATTCCAGATCCAGAGGTCTGGGGGCTTTGCAGCCACGAACCGCCGAGCTTGCGCCCCAGAGCCGCGCTACTGCTCTCTCGTCAGCGGCTGGGAGCCCCGCCACGGGCGGACCGGAACAGACTTCATACAAACAGACTTCCTGTCTCTTGACAAGCGAGACAAGATAGGCTACAATATTATCTTGAGGTTGCGCAGGAGGTCACACTCTCCTCGGAACACCATGCTGCAGTCCCCCTCTGCCGCACCAACCCACTCCCGAACCTGTGTCTGCACGACGGAAAGCCCGCAAATGGGCTCGTCGTGCCACGGACAACAGGTCTATCCTTTCATGGCAAGCAGAAAAGAATTCTTCAAAATTGAACGAACGAAGCTGGGATGTCTATGAAAACAAAGGGCGGCTATGGAAAACTTGGGGTTGAAGCCTGAATGTTATAGAAAACAAAGCTACTTACGGTTTTAATCCGGGAATATTTTTGAAAGCAAACGACTTATACCATGCTCGTCTGTTGACATGAAAACTCAGGATGGCAGCGAACGGGCTCAGCATGACAGGGACGCGGGCGATTGCTACGATGACGGGGTTTCAAGCAAGCCTGCGGTGGAAAAGGAACAAGGTCAGCGAATGGACCCTGCCCAACTCATTTGATTTTGCGTGTAGTGGTCATTATAATGTGACCATGGGCGACAGGAGGTGGCCATGAAGACGATGGGGGCGGGGGAGTTCAAGGCAAGATGCTTGAAAGTTATGGACCAGGTTCGCGCTACCCGGGAGCCCGTGACAATCACGAAGCGGGGACGGCCGGTGGCCAAGCTGGTTCCAGTTGACACGCGCGGCGACGACATCTTTGGCTGTCTTAAAGGCGTGATGGAAATCGTGGGGGACATTGAATCGCCCGCCGTGGCGCCTGAAGAATGGGAGGCGAACCGGTGATCCTTCTTGACACGCACGTGCTGGCCTGGCTGCTGCTGGAACCTCAGAACCTCTCGCCAGCGGCGGCTTCAGCCATCCGCCGGGCGAGGAGAAACCAAGGAATTGCTTTGGCTGCCATCAGTCTCTGGGAACTCGCGAGGCTATTTTCGCAAGGACTTGTGAAGGGACGAGGTACTGTCGAGACATCCGTACGGACGCTTATCGAGGAGTCCGGCGCGGAAATCAGGCCCATTACACCGGAAATTGCGGCGCTGGCCTGGCAGTTTCCTGAGGATTTTCCGCACGATCCCGCCGATCGCCTCATCGCTGCCACTGCGCGGGCTGAGGGAATGACATTGATAACCCACGACCAGCGAATCCGCCAAAGCCCTCTTCTCAAGACGGTTTGGTAGCCCTGGGAAGTGGAGCCGCGGGCATTGCCACCTGCAAACGGCAATGCTATGATTTCGCCGCGTTACGCAACGTCCGACTTCGCGTGCGCCACAACCCCATTTGATCGGGAGGAACAGATGCAGCGGAGAATCATGTTGATAGCGGTTTTCGCGGCGGTACTCGCAATGTTGACGTCAGCGAGTTCTGTCCGAGGACAAACGGCGGCAACGGCAGCGCCGCAGACACCAACGGGCGCGGTTGCCACGACGTCAACTAGCGAGCACTTTGATCCCGCGGCCGCGACCAATGCCTACCTGGCGAAAGTGCCGCCGGATAAGAAGGCCAAGTCAGACGCCTACTTCGAGGGCGGGTACTGGCTCATCCTGTGGGATTTCCTGGCTTCCTCAATTGTCTTCTTGTTATTGCTGGTGACAGGCTTGTCGGCGCGCATGCGCGACTTGGCAGAGAGAATCACGCGTTTCAAACCGATCCAAACTTTCCTATACTGGGTCCAGTTCCTGGTGCTCACCTCGCTGCTTACCTTCCCTCTCACTGTTTACGAAGGTGTCGGCGCGCATTTAAAAACGTAGAAAATTGAACAGAAGCCGGTAGGGCGCGATGGTGGTGTACCTCAGCACCCGGTTGAGGCTGCGCGGTCGGCTCCAGTGTCAGCATTGGGATAAAAGGGAGCCAAAGCCGTCAGCCTGATGGGAGCCACGTGCTCAGAGCCTCATCTAGAGCAGTCGAAATTTCCGGGCCCACTGCAGTCAAATTGATGATGTATAATTGTGTGGCTGCCGCAACTGGCAACCATTAGAACGTATGCAGGAGCTATCCTCATGAGAAAGACAGCAGCCTTCCTACTGGTCGCCACCGCCGCCCTTTTCCAATTGGGTACCGGATGCACCTCGGAAGCAGCCCAGCTCTCTCGGTCAGTTCACATCCAAAATGAACCCGGGAAGCTCGAAACATTTCTTCTCTCTAAGCCAAACGCCTCTATCAAGGAGCAGCCTCTCGGAGCGTTGCCCGCTCCCGAAGACACCATAGCCAGGTTCACGGGCATCGTCGCGGAGGACCCTCTCTCAAAAAACAAGGCAAAGGGACTTAAGGTCGAACTGAAAAATGGTGAGCACGCAGATGTAGTTTACCTGGACGAGGAAGGTTTGAAGGAACTGCAGCAGCGGCTTATAGCGCAGATGGGGAGCCAACGCTTCCTCCAAGAGCACTTAGATAAGTTTAGTCCCTCGGACCTTGAAGTGAATCACGCGGTCAACCAATCCCCGGCTACCGGCGAGTGGTACGCCCCACTGGTTGTGGGTTTCTATCGAAACGGCGACCACTTTGGGGTCTACCTTAATGCTCCCTGGGGCACCCGTCATCAGGACGTGCAACTCCGGTTGGCGGACGCCAACACAGGCCAAGTGGTCGACCTTCTCGCAAAAGCTCGCGCATTCCTCCAGGCAAATTAAAAACAAATCTACCTTGAAGGTCACGAGTCCATCCTTCTCACGTCAAGGGCTAAGCTCTCTGCCCGATTTTCCGGCGTTCCTTCCTCACTTGTGGGCATCCAGCGGTTGAGACAAAAATTAAGCCGAGCGGATCGTTTCAATGTCAACTCCCGATTATTCGGGTGCTCTTTCAGACCCGTGCTAAAACTGCAGGTCGCAGGCGGATCTTGCTGCGCAGGTAAGCAAGGTAAGCGTCGCCGTGAGGGAGGGGAGTGTGGAGCAACTCTTCAATCACGGGTAAAAAATAATGCAGCGAGCGAATCGGTCCGAGGGGAATGGCGTCAGGGCGGCGGGCGGCGCGTCGGACGGAAGCCAGCAAGAGGGCGGTCTCCGCCGTCGTCAGAGGGATGTGCCGCTCCCAGAGTTGGCGAACCAAACACACGTCATGGCGGCTGACACGGCAGGGCGTGTCGGGTAAGCGGAGATAGAGGTCCAGGAGCGTTTGGCGGTAGCCTTCAAGATCGTTGGGCATGGGCGTCCCTTTTGGAGTTTTTCTTGGCCGCCTCCGCTTCCATCTGGCTTTCCCGCATGCGGTAGGAATCGCCTTCGATCAAGGTGACATCCGCATGATGGGTGAGGCGGTCGAGCAGCGCAGCGATACAGGTGGCATTGGGGAAGACGGTATTCCATTCCTTAAAGCCTTTGTTGGTGGTCAGGACCACGGAATTGCGTTCATAGCGGTGGTTGACGATTTCGAACAGCAGGTCGGCGGCGTGGGCGTCATAGGCCAGATAACCCACCTCGTCGAGCACCAGCAAGGTGGGGCGGGCGTAGAAACGGAACTTGCGACGCTGCGCGGCGGGCGAATCTCGGTCGAGGTCGGCCAGCAGGTCCGAGACGGTGCGGAACAGGGCGGTGTGGCCGGCCAGGATGGCTGCGTGCGCGATGTTTTTGGCGATCATGGTCTTGCCCAAGCCCGCCGTGCCGCACAGGATAAGGTTGCGGCCCCGGCTGAGGAAGTCGAGGGTGAGGGCACGCTCGATCAAGGGGCGGTCGATTTTCTTGGGCCAGTTCCACTCAAACTCGGCCAGGGGTTTGAAGCGGTCCAGCTTGGCCAGGGCGAGGCGGCGTTCCAGGCTGCGGCGGGCCGCAGCTTCGGTTTCGGAGCGAGCGATTTCTTCCAGCAGTTGGCGCGGACTCCAGCGCCCGGTGGCGGCGCGGGCCACCAGGTCGTCGAGCGAGTCGGCGGTAAGGACCAGACCGAGCTGCTTCAATTGTGCGACCAGATCACTGCTCGGGGTCGGGATCTTCTTCGGGGTCTTGGGTGAGATCATCGTAAGCCTCCAGAGAAGGATCTGAGACCGTCAGATTTTCCAGATCGGGGCGGCGCGAGAGGTTGACGGCGAGCGGGGTGCGTTGCCGCCGCTGGCGATGGCGGCGGGCCAGGATAAAGGCCACCGAGGAAAGCCGCGGGGTCTGCTGCTCGAGGGCTTCGCGGAGGGCGGCGGTGAGTTCTGCGAGGCCATAGTCATCGAGCAGACGAAGCAGTTGAGCGGTGAGCCGGCCGGCGGATTCGCCGCGCTCGAAGGCAGCCTGAAGGAACGTCTGGCTTTCTGGAACCAGAGCGGCCAGACGACCGGAAGCGGTCGAGCCCAGAGCCTTGCGTTTTCGCTCGAGCAAGGCTTGACGGTGCGCGGGGTCTTCGATCTGCTCGTGCCGGTCGTAGGAGCGGCGATGGGAAGCGATTTCGGTCGCGCCGTCGAGCAGGCGAACGGTCGTGGGAGAAGCCACCAAGGTTAGAGCGCGGCCCAAGGCTTGAGGTGGCACGGAATAATCGTTGAGGTCGAAGCGCACCCAGAGGGTCTTATCGGCGTACACGGTGCGCACCAGCTCGCAGGAGAACGGGTGGGCGGGAAGAGGCAGCAAGCGCGGTTTCTCTTCCTGGAAGACTTGAGCCACGCTGCGGGAGTCACCACCCGGCCAAGGCCGTTGATGAGCGATCTGGTCGCGCCAAGCGAGCGCCTGGCGATTGAAATCCTCCAGGGTGGTGAAGGGGCGGGCGGCGAAGAAGCTGGAACGTACGTACTGGATAGCGCGCTCCACACGCCCTTTTTCATTTCCGCGGGCGGGGCGGCAAGGAAGCGTGGCGAAGTGATAGTGGGCGGAGAGTTCCAGGAAGCGGGGGTGGAAATGAATGGCATCGCCGCGGCGTTCCAAGACCACGCTGCGGAGATTATCGGTTTGCAAGCTCCTGGGCGTTCCACCCCAATCGTGAAAGGCATGCACGTGGCCGAGGAGAAAATTCTCCAGGCTCTGGTCGAAAAAGAACTCGAGCCACAAGGCTCGGCTATAGGAGAGAGTGAGGACGAAGCCGGACAAACGCCGGCGGGCGCGGCCCATGCGGACTTCGCCGAAGTACGCCCAGTCCGACTGTGCCTGCTCACCGGGGAAAACGCGCAGACGCAGAAAGGCTTCCCGGCGTGGAGGTCGCAGGTCGGCTACCACCCGGCGGAGTTGGCTGACACTGCCCGTGTAGCCACGCGGCTGAATCATCTGCAAGAGGCGGGTGGTGCGCAGGCGAGGATATTGCTGCAAGGTCTGGCGCAGGAAGTCGAGGTAAGGATCGGTCAACTGCGCGCGCAGTCGGGGCTGGCTGCGGAAGCGGCCGGTCTCCAGCGCCCGACGCACGGTATCGGGATGGAGAAGGAGTTCGGCCGCAATCGTGCCGATCTTCCAATGCTCGGCGTGGAACAGATGGCGGATGCGAGCGACTTGTTCATCGGGAATCATGCTGCACCTCGGGAAAAGGATTCACCCAGCGCCCCCAGCGACCGCAGATCTGACAGACGACCCAGCCGGGGGAGGTCTCTCCGTCGGGCGAAGGGCCAAGATCGGGTGCCGGAGTGGCCTCCACCGGCTCAGGCGCTGGGGGCACCCTCAGATTCACACAGGGAGAAGTCTGCAGGGAAGATTGATCTGTCACGCGAGCTTTTAAGCGCTGGCGATATTCGCGTTGGCGCTGGCGATGGTCGAGACGCCCTTCCGGGCCGAGACTTTGTTCATAGCGGCGGTTGGCCTCGCGGCGCTGGAGGCGGCGGGACTTTTCACGACAGCGCGGGGTGCAATACTGCTGACCTCGATCACAGTGAGGGCAGAGGTAAAACACCGCCCGGCAGGGAGGAAAGCGGCACACCCGCTGACGAAAGACTGTGGAACAAGCCACCGGCACCGGCTCTGCGAGGGAGCACTGGACAACCGGCGCCGATCATGGCAGGATGACTCTCGCGTACTTGGAGGTCCTTTTTTGATCGGGGCCACCAATGAAAAACCCCGGTTGCGCAAACAACCGGGGTTCCCCTTTATACGCCTCCGCGTACTCATCCTACCAAATCTTTTGGTTCCCGAAGGCGCCTGCGGCGATGATGCTGATCCACTCTCCTACCGGCCTCTGTTCAGATATCTACGTTATTAAATGCGTGCGGACAACGAAGGGTTCATCCGCGAGCACAAGTACGGCCTGGCAACACAAACCTTCGGCCCTTGGTTGGGCGATCAATTAAAGGGATTGGGGCTAGGTGTGGTTCTTGGCGGGCTGCTGTTGATGGCGCTTTACGGCATCGTGCGGCGCCTGCCGCGCACTTGGTGGATCTGGGGAGCGATTACGAGCCTCGTCTTCCTCACTTTCTTATCCTTGATCTCACCTGTGTTCATCGCCCCGCTGTTCAATAAGTACACGAGACTGGAAGACCCCGCCATCCGCGACCCGATTCTCAGCATGGCGCGCGCCAACGGCATCTCCGCAAAGGAGGTTTTTGTTCAGGACGCTTCGCGGCAGTCCACACGCATTAGCGCGTTCGTCACCGGGTTCCTAAACACGGAGCGCATTGTCCTTAATGATAACCTGCTGAAGCGCTGCTCGGTCGCCGAAATCGAATCGGTGATGGGCCATGAAATGGGTCACTACGTCATGCATCACGCTTACAAATATTTGATGTTCTTCGGCATCGTCATTGTCCTGGGTTTTGCCTTGCTGCGCAAAAGCTCCGAATGGGCCTTGGGGCGTTGGGGGGACAAGTGGAGAGCCCACGCGGCCGGAGACTTGGCCGCACTGCCGCTTTTCGCCCTCCTCATTTCTTCCTACTTCTTCGTGCTTACCCCAATCGACAACACCTACTCGCGAGTCGAGGAATACGAAGCGGACATCTTCGGGCTGAATGCGGCTCGCCAGCCGGATGCCGAAGCTGAGGTTGACCTGAAGCTCGCTGATTACCGCAAGCTCGATCCCGGCCCTATTGAGGAGTTCCTCTTCTACGATCACCCGAGCGGCCGGACACGCATCTACGCTGCTATGCGCTGGAAAGCAGAGCACCTGCACGAACTCGAGAACCCTGTCCCGCAACCCAAGCCATAAGGACGCGGGTCTCTTCATTTCTCATCGACTGACCCGCAGCACCACAGCATGCTGTGGCTGCTCCTTCGACCGGCCGCATTAGTGAGCGAAGTAATTACCTTGAATTGCAACACTCCGTGTGCTATCTTGCAGAAGAGATAAGTCGCCGGGGAGGGGGTGGCAGTGCGCGGTGCAACTGACCTGAGCATCTAGGTTGGTTCGCTCGGACCAAGCGTATTCTCGGCCCCGGTGGTTTCATGTAAATGGAAGTTCGATTTCCGGAACATGGACGCCTTCCTGCCTGGAAGATTGCTTTCTTCCAATACGCCGTGGCTCTGACCTTCCTCGGGCTGCTGGTGGGATACTGGCGGATACAAATCGGCCAGCATCGTTTTTACCTCGAACAAGCTGAACGCAATCGGGTTCGCAACCTGCCGGTCATCGCTCCACGCGGGAGGATTCTGGACCGCGAAGGGCGCGTGCTGGCGGACAATTTCCCGGCATTCAGTGTGCAACTGATGCGCGAGAGCGCGTCCGTCCTGCCGCCCGAGCGCCTGGAAGGAATCGCGCGTGGATTGGGTCTTGACCCTGTCGAGATGCAACGCCTGATGGAGCATGCGGCCCGGCTGCCGCGGTTTCAACCCATTCTTCTGAAGCAGTCAGCGACTCTCGATGATATCGCCTTTGTGGAATCTCACCGGCTTGAGTATCCCGAATTGGTCCTCATCCAGGTTCAGCAGCGCCTTTACCCCAAGCGCGAAGTAGCCGCAGCAACCCTGGGTTACGTGGGCGAGGTGTCGGAGGATATGATCGCCAAGCCCGGCTCACCTTATCGGCCCGGTGACGTGGTGGGCAAGTTCGGAATCGAGCGTCAGTACGACCAAGTCCTGTCCGGACGTGACGGCATGAGGCGGGTGATTGTGAATAGCCGCGGTGAGGAAGTGGGTTCGCTCACCACCATCAACGCCCTGCCGGGAAACGATCTGAGACTGACGATTGACCTTGATCTACAGATGGCGGCAGAAGCCTCTTTGGGCGACCAGCCCGGCGCCGTCGTGGCTCTTGACCCCCGGACCGGCGAGGTGCTGGCAATGGTCAGCCACCCTTCGTTTGACCCCAACGATTTCGCCAAGCGCATCGACCTCGGGGAATGGGAAAAACTCACCGACGATCCAATGAAACCCATGATGAACAAAGCCATACAGGCCCAACTGGCGCCGGGCTCGGTCTTCAAAGTCGTTACTGCTACCGCCGCCTTGGAAACAGGGACCATCCAACCAGACTTCACCTTGAATTGCGCGGGCGCGGTTAATATCTACGGCCACACCTACCACGACTGGGTCTGGGAGAAGCACAGGGGACATGGAAGCGTTGACCTGCACCGCGCTATTATTGTCTCTTGCGATGTGTACTTTTACACGCTGGGAAAGCTCCTGGGAATCGAGAAAATCGACTATTTTGCCAAGCAACTGGGGTTAGGCGCACGAACCGGAATCGATTTGCCTGCGGAGGCGACAGGACTGATCCCCTCGCCCGAATGGGTACAAAAGGCTTTTAAGCGAAAATGGTGGGCGGGCGAGACTATTTCTGTAGCCATCGGACAAGGAGCGGTGGCGGTTACGCCTTTGCAGCTAGCTCATACAATGGGCGCAATCGCCTGGGGCGGAACCTTCTCCCGCCCCCATCTGGCTTTCAGGAACCAATTGCTGGCCCTGGGAGTGGATCTCCCCGATGATCGCGAGCAGAGCTTTCCTCTGAGCGAGAGTACGCTGGAGGCGTTAACGCGCGGCATGTGGGGTGTTGTCAACGAAGGCGAAGGGACGGGCGCCAGCGCTCGCTGCCCGGGAATAGATATTGCCGGCAAGACCGGGACCGCCCAGGTTGTCAGTGTTGACTTGCAGAAATCGGAGCGGAACGCAAGTTTCAAGAACAACGCATGGTTTGTCGGCTTTGCTCCCAGCAGTAAACCTGAGATCGTCGTGGCCGCGCTTGTCATGCAGGGCGAACACTCGACCGTGGCAGCCCCCCTGGCGCGCGAGGTGATTAAAGCTTATTTCGACAAGAAGACCGCGCAGAAGCCTCCGCTGGTACAAACCCAGAACCAAGTGCGAATGCTGAGCAAAGCCATCGCGGTGCAATCCACAAAGCCAGCCACACTCGCGGGATTTCGCTAGGAGGAGTTCGCAAAAGGATGAGCATGCGGTTTCGGTTTCGCGATATAGATTGGCTGCTTCTTGGACTGGCTATTGCTATTGCCGTGATTGGAGTTGTCGAAATTTACAGCACCACGGTGCATTCCGCCCTCGAAGGCCAGCACAAAAAACAGATTTATTGGTTAATCCTAAGCGTCGTTCTGGCGTTAGTGATCAGCCACCTCGACTACCACTTCCTTCTCGAGCAAACTCCGTGGCTGTACATCTTGTCAGTGCTCGTCTTGGGAGAGATGTTAGTTGCTGGCCATGCCGTCGCCAGGGCCAAGAGGTGGATACATCTTGGTGGATTTACTTTCCAAGTGTCAGAGTTAGTCAAATTAGTTATAATACTGTCGGTGGCGGCCTACTTTGCCGAAAGGCGAAGCACCTCCGCTACCTGGGGCGACTTGGTCAAGCTAGGCTTGTTGGCTGGAGTGCCGGCAATCCTGGTAGCCTTAGAACCTGACCTCGGTACGGCTTTGACATTCTTAGCGATTGTCACGGCGGCCATTCTGCTCGCTGGCATTCGGTGGCAGCAGGTTGCCGTGCTTTTCTTGTTGGGGGCGCTGATCTTGCCGGTGGGATGGCACTTCCTACGGCCTTATCAGCGCGACAGGTTAATGACCTACATTCATCCGTCACAGGACACGCAAGGCACCAGCTACCAGGTAACCCAAACAAAGATTGCTATCGGCTCGGGCGGCCTTTGGGGAAAAGGCATCGGAAACGGCACCCAAAGCCGTCTGGGCTTCATACCTGTCTCCCATGCGGATTCCATTTTTGCGGCCCATGCGGAGGAACAGGGGTTCGTCGGTACGCTGTTTGTTTTGCTACTTTATTTCGCGTTGCTGCTCCGCCTGCTGGATGGGGCGCAAATGGCGCCAGATCGTGCCGGAGCGTTTCTGTTGGTTGGGCTTGCGTCGGTGTTGTTCTTCCAGGTTGCCATCAACACGGGGATGATGATCGGGCTCTTCCCGGTGACGGGCATTCCACTGCCGCTCATGAGCCAGGGAGGATCTTCCCTACTTTTCACCTTTCTGGGCCTGGGCGTGGCTATGAATGTCCGGGCAAGGCGATTCGTCAATTAGGTGGACCCCCGGTTCAAGGGTAACTGGGAAAGCTATCCGGCGTGCGGCTTAGGAGTTTGAACCTTGGAACTGGCAGCGTTAGCGCCAGTTGATCTGCGGACAGGGTGGGTCCGCAATGCTCCGCGCTTGTAGGCGCGACATCAGAGCCACCTGAGATCGATGTAGCCCGGTCTCGCTTGCGATGAGCTTCATAGCTCGATGAAGCGACCGGGCCAGGGAAGCTGAGGGTTGATCCCCGCCCCTGCGGGTGGATCCCCCGGCAAACCCTGAAAAGGAGTTTCCATGTCAAAGGAGATGTTCATCTCTTCGTCTCCTCACGAGACGAAGTTGGCCGTCGTGGAAGACGACCAGTTGGTGGAAGTGTATTATGAGCGCGACACGGACGTGGGGTTAGTGGGCGGGATCTATAAGGGCCGCGTCAGCCGGGTGCTTCCCGGGATGCAATCTGCTTTCGTGGACATTGGGCTGGACCGAGACGCCTTCCTCTACGTTTCGGATTTCTTTTTCGAGGACCAGGAAGATTACGACAAGATCCTCGAGGAGGCGGAAGCTTGCGCGGTGGGCTTTACAGCAGAACAGGCGCAGGCAGCGGTGGGGGCTACTCCACCTGCCGAGGCGGCGAACAAAGAAGCAACGCCTCGGATGGTTGCTCCTGTTCCGGCAATCTCACAAATACCCAGCGGGGCCGCGCCACCCCCAGCGCCACTCGAAAGCCTACCTGTCGAGATAATCACGCCTGAGACCACCGTCACCCCCGCAGCAGGGGCAACCCCTGCCGCTTCCATTTCACCCGGGCCCACGGGAGAAGCGCATGAACAGAGTCATTTCGAGCCGCGCGGTCGCCGCTGGCGGCATCGGGGGCGAAGGTTTGGCGAGCATCGCCAGGGAGAGCACAAGTTCATCCCACGGCAGGAGAGTTCTGCTCCTCCCTCGTTCGAGATCTTGCCTGGAGAGTCTCTGGCGAAGTATAGCCATGCGGTCCCAGAGTCGCCAGGCCTTGCATTTGAGGAGGGCATCCCCGCCGAGCAAGAGGCAGTGGAGGCCGAGGCCCTAGAACAAGCCGAAGGCGGTGGTGCCGCAGAGATTGGTCCGGCAGAATCTGAGGGTCTGGAGCCGTCGTCGGCGGAGGCTTCTTCCTCCGCAACTGACCAGCCGGAAATCGCATTTTCCCCTGAATCGACGGTGGGGGAGGAACTGTATCCCACCCCCGCGACGGCAAGTGAGACACTTGGCCCAAGCGCGGAAGCGGAGTTTGTCGAGGAGAGCGCTCGGGTGATACCTCCCGCGCCTTCTGCAGCCTCGGAGGGCGAGCCTGTCATCGGTCACACGGAACGAGCGAGACCTTCAGCAACCCCAGGGGCAGAAGGTCACACTGCGACTGAACGGCCGGGAGCAGAACCCGGCCCGGTCGGTCTGGAAACAGGACATGCCTTTGCCGCGCCACGAATGGTCGAGGCGGAGGCAACCCCACAGACTCCCGAGACGCCTTGCGTCGAGCCGGCGGACGAGCTCGCGACCGCCGAGTCTGATGTCGAGGCTCCCTACAAAACCGCCAGCCCGTCGGACGAGCGGATGGCAGGAGGGGCCGCAGAACTCGCTTCTGTCGGCGAGAGCACGCAGGAAGCCCTCGCCGAACCTAGCCAGGAAACAGATCAACCCTCCGAGACGATTCCTGAGCCTGCCTCACCCGCGGTAGACGAGGAAACGCGGGTGCCGCAGGAGCCTGGGCCCGTTCAGGCAGGAACAGCCGAGACTCCTGGCGCGCCCAGTGAGGGAACGTACACGTTGCGGGAGCCTCACCAACGCCCGCGCTTCGCGCCCCGGCGTGGTCGGAGAGGGCGCCGAGGAACGGGCTATCAGGGCCGGAGCGAGCCCCGGCGGGAGTCACGGCCCGGCAACAATCAGCCGGTCCAGATCTCGAAGCTGCTCAAAGAGGGTCAGGAAATTCTCGTGCAGATCTCCAAAGAGCCGCTGGGTACGAAGGGTGCGCGCATTACTTCTCACATCGCGCTGCCCGGTCGCTACCTGGTCTACATGCCCACCGTCGACCACATCGGCGTGTCGCGGAAGATCTTATCTGAAGAGGAGCGCCTGCGTTTGAGGAACATCGTCCTCGAACACAAAGGCTCCTTGACCGGCGGGTTCATCGTGCGCACAGCCGGCCAGGGCCGTGACGAGGAAGAGTTGAAAGCGGACCTGAAATTCCTCTCCACGCTCTGGAATGAAATACGGAGCAATACGGAACGCGTAAAAGCTCCTGCGCTGATCCGCCGCGACCTCGATCTGGTGCAGCGGGTCCTGCGCGATACGCTTACACCCGATTTCAAATGCGTGCGTGTGGACAATGAGATCGAATATGAGCGCGTGCTGGGTTTTGTGAACCGCAGTCAACCCTCTTTGATCGGCAAGGTCAGACTCTCCACCCGGGAGACGCCGCTGTTCGAGGAGTTTGGCATCCAGGCGGAAATCGAAAAGGCGCTCAAGCCCAAAGTGTGGCTCAAGTCCGGAGGCTATATCGTTATCAACCAGACCGAGGCCTTGGTGGCCATTGACGTTAACACGGGCAAATACGTGGGCAAGACCAACCGTCTGGAAGACACTATCCTGAAGACCAACGTCGATGCCGTGAACGAGATCGTGCGCCAGATCCGCTTGCGGGACCTGGGCGGTATCATCGTCATCGACTTTATTGACATGGACGAGCGCAAGAACCGCGCCAAGGTGACCCAGGCATTGGAGGAGGCCCTGCGCAACGACCGGGCGCCGACCAAGGTCATCGCCTTCCACGATTTTGGTCTGGTGGCCATCACCAGGAAGCGAGTCAAGCAATCCCTGGAACGGACGCTGTGCGAGCGTTGCAGCTACTGCTCCGGCTCAGGGTGGGTCAAGTCTACCACCACGGTTTGCTATGAGATTCTGGCTGAAGCTCGGAAGATGGCCAGCCAGATCGAAGGTAAGGTAATGACCCTCCGCGTGAACCCCGAAGTGGCCAAGGCTCTCAAGTCTCGCGAAGGGGTGTTGGTTTCCGAGCTCGAATCACTCACCCATAAAGACGTTATCATCAAGAGCGATCCGGTCGTGCATCAGGAAAGGTTCGAGATTTTCTGAAAACGGGGTTATGTGGTAGGCGGTAGGTTGGATGCTACGAGAACCTTGTGCGTTTCCAAAGTAGCCTGCCGCAGGCGACGAGAAAGCCCAGCATGGCGAGGGCGAGCAGTGCCGTCCAAGAAAGGTTTATCGCCATCGGGGGGCGTCGCGCTCCTCGCGCCAGCCAGAGGAAGACCCCCACGGCCGCGACGACGATCGGAACATCCCACCAATGGCGGGCTACTCCCTGCTTTGCGACGGTGTCCTCCCCCGGCGCGGCCGCCTCCGGTGGTGGGGGATCGAGTTGGTAGCGCTCCCATTCGCGCCATTGACTTGCCCGCCACGATTCCTGTTCGGAGGCCGGCACCTGGGCCAGGCTGATTGCCACGGCGCCCGCGATCATCATGATTGAACCCGCAACAATCAGTCCTTGGGTGGCCCCGCCCTTCCCGCTGAGTTCCCCGAAAACCAGGGCGCCCCACGCCAGGCCCCAGAGCTGGTTCGTGTTCGACAAAGGGATGCCACGCCCAATGCCAATATATTTTGCCGCGTATTGCTGAAACAGGTCTCCCAATACCCAGCAGAATCCGCCCAAGAAGAGCCAAAAAAGCGCCGGACGCGCGCGGGCGAGTTCCTGCCGAAGTGGCGCAAGGCCACCGTGAAAAACCAGTGCCAGAGCCGACATGGTGAAGAGCTCTCCTATCGTAAAAACCGTCACGAAGGAGAGCGGGTTCATGCCGCTGATGTAGGCCTTGCGATAGGGAATGTACATCGTCCCCCAGAGCAGTCCCGCGCCCAGCGCCGCCAGGATGCCAGCCGCCGCGCGATGCGGCGCCCCAATACCATGTTGCCCGGTGGCATAGGCCAGGAGGCAAGCTCCGAGTACGATGGCGAATGCGCCGCCCAGGACCTTCATCGACTGGCGGGCACCCGCGCCGCGCAGCTCGTTGAACAAAAACCATCCCCAGAACAAACCCACCAGGCTGTTGATGTTCCATAACGCGAAAGCCACGGAGAGCCCCACGTCCCGTATGGCGAAAACCGTCAGGGTATTTGCAACCGCCCACAGGGCCCCTGCAAGGATCGCCCATATCACCAGATGAGCTCTTGCCCGGAGGTCATGGAATACGTAACCCGTGCCTTTCAGGACGGTGGGAAGCGTCCAACGGGCAACGAACACACCCGCGACCATGGTGAGCGAAATCACATAGGGTGATATGCCCACGCTCACTAGCTTCGTCGGAGCTTCCGCCCCCCCAAGCCAAGCGCCGGCAGCGAGACCGGAAAACACCCCAACCACGTGCAGCGAACGAGCTCTGGCTTGAGGTGGAGTTCCGGCTCTTGTGGACAGGTGGGTAACCTCTCAATGAAGGTAAACAAGAAGCAGAGCACCAAGAATCAGGACAACCGCCGGCACCCAGAAATGACTGTCAGTGATAATCGCTTTAAATTGCCCTGACCTCAATGCTCTTTGCCTCTCATCTGCAATCCTTCAGTCTCGGGTAGTGAAGCGCCGCCCTTTAGAGCCTGCCCTGAGCGCAGCGAAGGGGCGGCACGTGCCGGTCCCGCGCCTGCGGGACCGGCGCTACGCCCTTGCCTCAAAAGCATAAGATTGTACACTAATTGAGCTTGAGACTCGTGGTTGCGTAAAGGAGTTCGCCATGCCCAACAAGCATTACCATGTCGCCCTTATTCCCGGTGACGGGATCGGCAAGGAAGTGATTCCTGCCGCCGTTAAAGTCCTGCAAACGGCGGCAAGGACTTTGGACGAGTGCTTCAGCCTGTCCTTCGAAGCATTCGAGTGGGGATGCGAGTACTATCTCCGCACCGGCCGCATGATGCCGGAGGACGGGCTTGAACAGCTTCGCTCGTTCGACGCCATTCTTCTCGGTGCCATTGGACATCCGACAGTTCCGGATCACGTATCGCTCCGCCAACTCTTGCTGCGCATTCGCTTCGGGTTTGACCTGTACGTCAATTTGCGCCCCATTGAAATTCTCCCCGGCCTTGAGCCGCCGCTGCGTGGGAAAGGGGCCGAGGACATTCGGATGCTCTTCATTCGTGAAAACACGGAGGGAGAATATTGTGGCCTGGGTGGCAGGTTCAAGCGCGGCACACCCGATGAAGTCGCCGTCCAGCACTCCATCTTCACCCGGCGGGGCGTGGAGCGCGTGATTCGCTATGCCTTCCAGCAGGCACGCAATCGGCCTCGCAAGCGCCTGGCGAGCGCCACCAAGTCGAATGCCATGGCCTATACGATGGTCTTGTGGGATGAAGTGCTCCACGAGGTCGCCGGGGATTATCCCGACGTCCACGTGGCGAACTACCATGTGGATGCGCTCGCCGCCCGCATGATTACCCACCCGGAAAGCCTGGACGTGGTGGTGGGCTCGAACCTGTTTGCAGATATCCTCACCGACCTTGGCGCCGCCCTGCAAGGAAGCCTCGGTCTGGCGGCGAGTGCCAACCTGAACCCGGCTCAGCGGATCGGTCCTCCCATGTTCGAGCCCGTGCACGGCAGCGCCCCGGACATCGCTGGGCGTGGCATCGCGAACCCCATCGCCGCCATTTGGACTGCGGCGTTGATGATGGAGCATCTTGGAGAACCAGAAGCAGGCACGCGCATTCTTGAGGCTCTCAAGAAAGTGACTGGGGAGCGACGTGTCCGCACTCCTGACCTGGGCGGCAGCAGTACGACGGAAGAATTTGCAGCGGCAGTGATCACCAGTATAGTTCCATAGTGGAACTCTTCACTCTGAGCGTCGAGTCCCTCCTAAGTAACCCCTCACCCGGCCCGCTTCCCGATGAAGTGCATCGGGACAGCGGGCCACCCTCTCCCCAAGGGAGAGGGCGGTTTTCGTAAGTTCAACGCGCCCCAAAAATGATAGCCCTCTCCCCGGGGAGAGGGTGCCCGACGGAGGAGGGCGGGTGAGGGGTTCTTCCATTCAATGGGACCAGCCATCTCGTTCAACACACGAATTCGGGATAATGTGAGTTCCAGGCCGTGCGCCATCTCCGGGTTGTTAAAGCGGCCTCAGGCGGGAGGAGCCTGAAACCCCGGCAAGCGGGGATCTCGTTACATTGTGCTGGGGTTTTCCTGAGCGGCGCTTCCAGCGCGGAAGGGAGCGCCGCTAGAGAGTTGAGAAAGCCAGGGCCTGATCGAGGTCCTGGATCAGATCCTCCACTGCTTCTATGCCTGCCGAGAGCCGCACCAAACCTTCAGTAATGCCGATGGCCAGCCGCTGCTCGCGTGGAACTGCCCGGTGGCTCGTGGACGCGGCATGAACAATTAGCGAGCGGGTGTCGCCGAGGCTTGCAGCGCGGGCAAAAATCTTCACCCCATCCATGACTTTCTTTCCGCCCTCATATCCGCCTTTCACTTCAAAACTCATCATGGCCCCAAAAGCCTTCATCTGCTTCTTGGCTACATCGTGACCGGGATGGTTGGGCAAGCCCGGGTAGTTCACCCGCTCAACCCGGGGATGGTTAGCGAGAAACTCTGCAATCTTCCGGGCATTGGAGCATTGAGCAGGCACGCGGAGATGGAGTGTGCGGATGCCTCGCAGAATCAGCCAGGCATTGAATGGACTGAGGCATCCGCCGAAGTCGCGAATGATTTCTTGATTGAGATGGTGAACGTAATCTTTGGGGCCGATCACCGCCCCACCCATGGCGTCGCCGTGACCGCATAGGTACTTGGTGGCGGAGTGAACGACGACCGTCACACCCATCTTCAGAGGCTGCTGGAGAGCCGGTGAAGCAAAGGTGTTGTCAATCATGGAGGGAATGCCGCGCGCGCGGGCGAGTTGCGCGAGAGCCGCAATATCGAGGATCTCGAGGATGGGATTGCTGGGAGTTTCGAAGTAAATCAACTTGCTGTTGGGCCGAATAGCCTTTTCGAACTCTTCGACACGCGTGGACTGAACAAATGTGGTGGAAACGCCCAGGCTGGGGAGTTTCTTGTTGAGGAAGTCGTACGCCGCCCCGTAGAGCGATCGCGCCGCTACTACGTGGTCACCCGCTCGGACGTATCCTAGGATGGCCGAGGAGATGGCGGCCATCCCCGAGGAAAAAGCCTGGGCGGCTTCGCCGCACTCCAGCGCGGCCAGTTTTTCTTCCAGCGCGTGCACGGTGGGATTACCGTAACGCGTGTACATATAACCGGGCTTCTCTCCACCGTATACGGCGGCCATCTCATCCGCATCGGCGGATACAAAAGTCGTGGATTGATAGATCGGAGTATCGAGCGCTCCGGTCACACGGCACGGGGATTCCCCGGCGTGGACCGCCAAGGTCTCAAACCTATAACCTTCCTTCATTAGGCACCTCTCAATAGCATTGAGTGATTGATTCATTGAGCCATTGAATCATTGAAAAACGTGTGCGAGGGGTGAGGCAATCTCGGATTTTGAATTTGGAATTGCTCTCTGCCTTCCCGCCCCTGCCAACTGTTCTTCCCCAGCCCCTAGCCCCCAACACCCAGCCCCTGGAATGGCTTTCCTCCAGCTCCCCATTAGGGTAGCCTTCACACCCCACAATGGGAAGAGCCAATTGGCGGAATTTCAAAAAGTCCATTTCGGGTAATTGTGCTTGAATTAGAATTGAATCTCCCCTCTCCCCCTTGGGGGAGAGGGGAAAGGGGGTGAGGGGGTTCAACCGAATCGCTCTTGTAGTGAATTAAGTGTGACATGACACTAGGACCAGATTCTCGAAGCGCTGGACAGCGTTTCGGGAAATGTTCTAGACTTTTCTCTTGCGGGTGAAGGATACGTTGCCAGGGGGTGAGGCATGGCCTATTGTCCCGAATGCCGTACCGCAATTGACATCGAAGATGATGTCGAAGAAGGGCAGACGATGGACTGCCCCGAGTGCGGAGCTGAACTGCAAGTTGTGAACACAAATCCCGTGGAACTGGAGTTGGTCGCGGGCGAGGAAGAAGAAGAGGAGGGCTGGTAATTTGAGCACTCGTCTCCCATCGGTTTTTGCCCTCCCGTTGTTGCGAGCTCGCTCGAGCCGCTTCTCAACGCGGAGGATCAGTTGGGGCGTTCGCGTCCTGTGCGGCGTGCTTGCTGTTGCCTGGCTGCTCCACGCTCCGGGTCTGGCGGCGAAGCAAAAGGCCCCCACCACTAAGACGGTGAGTGGCGCGGTGACGGACAAGTCCGAGAACGGAATTAACGGCGCCACCGTGACGCTCAAGAACCTCCAGACGGGAAAGACTGTGGCCATATACACGGGGGCCAATGGGCAATACCAGTTCTCCGACCTCGATCCGCATCAGGATTACGAGATCCAGGCCAGCTTCAAAGGTGTGTCTTCGGAAACCAGACAGGTCAATTCCGTGGATACTCGCAGGAAGCTGGTTATAAACCTGACCATCCCCCCGCCAGGCTCTTAGGCTCCTCTCAAATCGCATCCCTCGTGGTCGTCGAGCGCGGTGAAGATGTCACCGGCACAATTACGGGTAGCGCGCGTGGAACAATCTCAATCGTGGCGGGGAGTTCCTGCATGAATTCTCCGTCCCCGAAAAGCTCCAGGCGGGAGGTAGTGCTCAAGGAGACCTTGTGGGCTTGAAAGTAGATGATGCGAGGATGTCTCAGGTGTTCCCCGCGGTAAGCGCGAGGGATCCATTGCAAGAGTTCCAATTTCCCCATGTAAGGGACGACGCAGACGTCCAATAAGCCATCATCGAGTTTTGCTCGCGGTGTGAGATGAATTCCCCCTCCGTAGGAAACGTTGTTTCCTACCACGGCAAAAACCACATCTCCCGAGAACTCCTGAACGTCTGAGACGATCTTGAGCGGCTCCGGACGATACGATTTGAGGCAGCGGAGAATTGACCAGGCATAGGCCCACGGGCCGCGCAGGCGGCGGACGCGCTCGTTGGCATACCGGGTTACAACCGAATCAAAACCTGCTCCGGCAATACAGCCGTAAACCGTGTTCCCCGCCCGCCCCAGGTCGATCCGGCGAATGTTGCCCGCGAACAGCACTTCCGCAGCCGCGCGCGCTTGGGCGGGAATTCCCAAACCCTTCGCGAAATCGTTCCCGCTCCCAGCGGGAATAATCCCCAACGGGATTTCACTCCCCACCATCCCGTTCAGGACGTAGTGGTGAGTGCCGTCACCACCGAGCGAAACGATGGCGTCAGGTTTTTCAGCCGCTGCCTGGCGCGCTAGTGCCAGCAGGTGCTGCGCATCGCGGCTCTCTTGCGCGTCGATCACGACGCCTTTGCGCTGCATGACCGCGAGCGCCTCGCGCAACATGAAGCGAGCTTTGCCTCGGCCAGCGTTAGGGTTGAGAAGAATGATAATCCGCATGAGTCGGAGCAGAAAGGATGCCCAAGCGGGGCGGCCAAGTCAAGCGTCCGCGAGGCAAGCCAGCAACTTCGGAATCCACAAGGAGGAAGGCGTTCGACTATGGCCCGCGCCGCATTCGAGGGCAAGCCGCCACGGCAGGACAGGGTGAGGCCTGTTTTCGCTGCCCGTTTTTTCGCTCTTCGCAGACACGGGCGCGGCAGCCTGGCGTGCCAGCAAGAGAAATGAAGAGAGGAACCTCTGGAGGTTACTCGGGCACGCCGTCAAGGATTTGTCCGCAGTCCATGCGCAGAGTGCCGTTATCGTCAAAAATCAGACCAGTGAATCGCAGGACACTGCCGGGGTCGATGGGTGTGGAGTTCAGGAGCTGTGTGTTCGCGTCGGCGTACACGAGGACGGTGTTGGGGTTCGTCAGCGGGTTGTAGCACCCAGAGCATGCCCATTGCTGGGCTGCGGGGATCGGGTCGTAGGGGGCAAGCGTTACGGTATACACCCCAAAGCCATTGTTGCTGGCGATCGCCCCAACCGTCCCGTTGATGGTCTGCGGCGCCAACGTCACGGTCGTGGCGGTTTCGACACCCTGGGAGTTGGGGTTCCCGGGGGAGAAAACATAGAGGTTCTGGCCTAGAAACAGGCTGGAAACGGTCAAGCTCGCTGCAAACGGAGGGTCCTGCAGGTTGTTGTACTCCCCGGAGACTCCGAAGGTCGTGCTGGGGTTATACAGTAACATGCTGTCGCAAGGCATAGGACCGGCGTTATTGCAGCCTAACGTGTTGGTCCACATGCCCCCGAACCAGTCTTGTGGGGAAGGGAAGGGTCCGTAATCCAGGGGACCGGCGAACGCTACGGGCGCGGCGGGGTCGGGCGCTTCCACGCGAGTCGCCAGCAGCGAAAGGTCGGGTTGGATGGCGAGGTCCATATCCACAATCATGCCGGAGGTGAGCGAAGTAAAGCCCTCGATGCCCTGATAGGTTGTACTGTCATCGCAGGTCACATTTATGGTAACTCCGTTGGCGGTTTGCGCCACGAAGCTGTTACCGGTGGAGTTGATAGAACTGATCAGGCTGAACATGGGTCCCATTTTTCCATTTCGCTGATTGGTGGGCGGAGAAGAAATAGCGACCGGGGTGAGAGTAAACACCGGCGTCATCGTAAGGCTGGCATTGGGGGAGCTTCCGGTAAGGGTGTAGGATTGGAACACCTGGAGGTTCAACGAGAGAACCATGTCCGGCCCGCTGACGGTGATGGGGGAGGGAAGATTGACGGCGGCCACTCCCGTGCCCTGCGCACATGTCCCCTGCTCGTAGATACTCGGCCCGATTACCGACTCGCCCGACTCTTCCGTGACCTTAAGAAGTCCAACTGAGCATTCACCTGCCGTGAGCGTAGCCGAGGTATAGGTGCCCTGGGGAACGCTCACCGTCGCTAGCGGTTCGGAGACGCCATTTAAATGCATCCACTCACCCGGCCCGCTAGCCGTTAGGCCCACAGCGTTGGGATTATTGTAAAGGACGGCCGATTTGCCGGCACTGTCGGCCAGGGCGATGCTGGCGATAGTCAAGGTGAAGCCAATCAGTTGGTCATTGGCGGTGCTGGTCATGAGCACCATGACGTTCGTGGTTCCAGTTGGCGCGGGCGAGCTCGCCCCGCAGCCTGTAAAGAAGCCTGTGGGGATTGCGAGAGCCAGGAGTGCCAGAAACGCGCGGCGCATGCTTTGCTGCGCCGTGAATGCTTTGCGGACTTTCATCTTCGAGGCTCCGCTTTGGACTCGTGAGCAATCGGCAGTGCTGAGCACTCCGGCACCCAACACGCAGGGCTTGGTTTCGCCCCACCCCCCAAGATACGCCGGTAGTTACATCAGTGCAAGCCAGTAGACCTGACGGTAGTGGGTCAATTTGATGTAGAGGCGGCTTTACGCCGCCATTTGGCGAGGTAAACTCGCCGCTACAGCATCAAATTGACCCACTGCCGACCTGACCGCAGCGGCTTCGGAATCCACGAGGAGGAAGGCGTCCGACTATGGCTGGGGGCGCATTCGAGGGCTGGCCGCCACGGCAGGCCAGGGGGGCCTTTTTTTTCGCTCCTCGCAGACACAGGCGCGGCACCCCGGCGCGCGAAGAAGAGAAACGGGGCGCTAAGCGACACGCCGTATCGCCATGACTGTCAGGTCATCCAGGAGCGGGGCTCCAGATCGGAACGCATCCAAATCGTCAATACAGGCGGCTACCAGGGCTTGTGCGGATAGCGCGCAGCTTGAAGCTGCCAATTCCTTGAGCCGTTCTGCGCCGTACTCTTCTTCATTTGCTGACTGCGCTTCGGAAACCCCATCCGTATAGAGAAGGAGCGCGTCGCCGGGGGCCATTTCCGCTTTCTGGGTCGGATAAGCTCCCTCGCAGAACAAGCCCAGGGGCACGCCTGTGGCTCGAAGTTCGATTACCTTTCCGCCTTGCAGCAACAGGGCAGGGCAATGACCGGCATTGCAGACCTCAATATTACCCGACCGTCCTGCTCGAACCAGGACAAGCGTGGCAAACAAACTTGATATCGTACTCTGGCAAAAGACACGGCTCGCCCGTTCGACCATGGCCTGAACAGTCAAGCCGGAGGCGATGAGCGTGCGGAAGATGGCGTGCAGTTGGCTCATCAACATGCAGGCGGCAACGCCTTTTCCAGAAACGTCTCCCAGCGCGAAGAAAATATCTTGGGACTCATTCTGGTGAGTTACCACATCACAGTAATCGCCACTCACGAGTCCAAGGGGTTGATAGTGAGAGTGGACCTCCCAGCCAGCAAAGGCCAGGTCCTGATTGGGGAGCAATCCTCTCTGGAGTTGTGAAGCAAGCTGCAAGTCCTGTTCCAGCGCCCGGCGCTGGCTTGTGGTGAGGTGATCCAGGCAATATCGGATCAAGGGGTCGGTAATTAATCGGTCTTTTTCAATGGTATCGTGGCAAGCTTCACAGATGCCATAGGTCCCGGCATTCATGCGTTCCAGCGCGGAATCAACCTCGTCTAAAAGCTGCAGTAGGCTCTCGCTCCCTCTGGAGCTGACTATGGCGGTTTCGAGCCTTTGGCGCCGCTCTAGCAATTGTCCGTGAAGGAAAGATTCCTGAACGTCGGCCATCGTTGTCCCCCTGTTGCCGAATGATCGCGCCCCAAGGCGCAGCTTCACCTCTCACCCCTGCAAGGGGTTTCCCTATTGGATTCTGCAAAGGGGATTTTGGCACACAGGACAGGGGGACTGAAAGCCGATTCTTGCTGTTTGCCTTGGCTTGAGGAGCCGCGCGTCAGGCGCTCACTCAAATTCGACGGGTTACCGCCATTCTGGGCCGGACGCTGCAAATGGATTCTGTCAGAATTCCTGTCCGGAACTAGGAATTATCGTAGGCATCCAAGAACTGATCCCTTGGAATACTCGCCTGGGTGCAGATTGTCCTTAGGGTCGAAGCTTTCAGCCTTGGGTGGTTCGGCATAGTTAACGGCGTGCTGCTCCCGTCAGCGTTCGTCCGGAGCATTGAAATATGCTCCCGCTCGCGGACAACCCTGAAGCCGAGGGATTCGAGCGTCCTGATGACTTTCTGCTTTGGCGCATCGACCGGGAATCTGGCCATTAGATCTCGACAGCGGCTTCAGCAACAAAAGCTTCAAGTACTGGAGGTTGGATTTCGAGAACATCCGCCCCAAAGCTCTCGATGTGAAATTTGATGGCCGACTTGACATCGGCAACCGCCGCCTCGTAAGTGTCGCCCTCTCCTACCACCACACCCTGGACGCCGAGTGGGTAGGCCACATAACCGTCCGGGTGCTTCTCGACAATGATTTTGATTTGCCGCATCGCAAGCATCTCCTCGTTTAGTTTAGCATGCTGGTAATCAGGAGCACCGTCGGAAAGATCAGCGGCTGAAGACGGTCCCCTTGTGTCTCTAACCTCCGAACACCACCTTCACAGGCGGTCGTGTGCCGATCCGGAAGATCACCACGGGGTATTGACGGGGATCGAAATCCCACGTTGGGTCGGTGAGTCGTTTCCAGTCGGGTTGCTTCGAGTCACCGACCGCCATGTAGACGGCGCCTTCCTTGATCTTTCGCTGGGCTTCGGAGTTTGAAGGGAACAGTCCCAGATCTACCAGCAAACGAAATAGTTTTCGCTTGCTTCCAAGTGGAAATGGGAACTGCTCGACCACGGACGGCAGGCCCTTGTCCCTGAATTGGGCTTCGAAGTCTCGCTGAGCTTGGGCTGCCGCTCCGGCGTCGTGGAAATCCGTGATGATGCGGCGGGCCAACGACTTCTTGACTTCAAGCGGATGGGCATGGCCCGAAGCAACTGCCGTTTTAAGCTCCTCGATCTGCGCCGGCGTCATATCCGTCAGGAGCAGGTAATACCGCCACATCAAGTCATCGGAAATTGACATCAGCTTGCCGAACATTTCGGCGGGTGCCTCGTTGATGCCGACGTAATTGCCCAGTGACTTCGACATTTTCTGGACGCCGTCGAGTCCTTCGAGAATCGGCATGGTCATGATGACCTGCGATTCCTGTCCGTACTCTTGCTGGAGCGCACGCCCCACCAGCAGATTGAATTTCTGATCGGTCCCGCCCAACTCTACATCCGCCTCGAGGGCAACGGAGTCGTAGGCTTGAGCCAGGGGATAGAGAAGCTCGTGGATGGCGATGGGGCGCTGCTCCTTGAGGCGTTTTGAGAAGTCATCACGCTCCAGCATTCGCGCCACCGTGTACTTGGAGCAGAGCGTGATCCAGTCCCGCCCCGTGAGCTTGCCGAGCCAGCGGTTGTTGAAATCCACCACGGTCTTTTCCGCATGGAGAATCTTGAAGACCTGCTTCTTGTAGGTCTCTGCGTTGGCAGCCACCTGCTCGGGCGTTATCGGCTTGCGCGTCACGTTCTGCCCGGACGGGTCGCCAATCAGGCCGGTGAAGTCGCCGATGAGAAAGATGACCGTGTGGCCGAGATCCTGGAAGTGTTTCATCTTGCGGATCACGACCGTGTGGCCGAGATGAATGTCCGGAGCCGTGGGGTCAAAACCCACTTTGACGCGGAGCGGCTTCCCGGTCTGGGCCGAGCGCTCGAGCTTGGCTCTAAGTTCTTCCACGCGGATAGTCTCCTCCGCGCCCTTAGTGAGGTAAGCAAGTTGTTCGTCTATGTCCACGGTGGCAGTCGAAGTCCTCTCAAAACTGTGAGTCACATAAGGAATGATACCCGGTGGAAAGCGATTTGGGGAGAAAACATTTTGGAAAAGCAGGTCAAATGGCAAAGGTCAAATTTCAAAGGTTTTCAATAGATTTGCCACTTGCCATTTGAATTTTGAAATTCCGCGAAGGAGCTGGGTCTCTGCCCTCTCCCGAGGGGAGAGGGTGGCCCGCCGCCGGCGTTTTCTTCAGCCGGGGCGGGCCGGGTGAGAGGTCACTTGCACAGCCATCACTCCACCACAGAGAACTCCAGCTTATTTTCCGAGCGGTCGATGCGGACCAGGCACACGCGGATTCGTTCCCCGAGGCGAAAGGAGCGCTTCGAGTGCTGGCCGATGATGGCGCGCAGGCGTTCGCGGTAGACGTAAACGTCGTCGTCGAGGCTGGAGAGTGGGACGAAGCCCTCCACGAAGAGGTCCGTCAGTTCCACGAAAAACCCTTGCTTGATCAGGCCGATGATGAGCGCCTCAAACTCGTCGCCGACGTGCTGCGCCATAAAGGAGACCTTCTTCCATTCCATCAGCTCGCGCTCGGCATCGGCGGCGCGGCGCTCCGATTCGGAAGTTTCAAGCCCCAGGGCGTGCAATTCTTGCGGATCCACAAACGCCGCACCAGGTAGGGGCGGGCTTTGCCCGCCCGGCCTAGCCCTTTCCAAATCGGAACTCGCAAAGGGGCGGAGTCCTTCCCTACCAAGCACGATGCGGACGCTGCCTCCCTCCTGCGCCAGCGCGGCCTTCAAAATCCGGTGCACGATCAAATCCGGATAGCGGCGGATGGGCGAAGTGAAATGAGTGTAGGTTGAAGCAGCCAGGGCGAAGTGGCCGACGTTTTCCTCCGAGTAGCGGGCCTGCTTGAGCGAGCGCAGCATCAGGTAGGAAAGAATCCGTTCCTCGGGTTTGCCTTCCAGGCGCTTGGTGAGCCGCTGGTAATTGAAAGGGCTGATCTTGAGCTCGCCCTCCAATACTTCGTGAAAGCGCGGGTAGCGGTCGCGCTCGTCGCGAAGCCGCAATCGAGTGCGCCGCGCGGCGGGCAGTTCGATGCCCAGCGAGTAGCCGAACGTGGCGGCGATCTCCTCAAACTCAATCACTTTTTTCGCGTCGGGCTTCTCGTGGATGCGGTAAAGCGAGGGAATGCCTTTGCCCTCGAGGTATGACGCCACGGCCTCGTTCGCCGCCAGCATGAATTCCTCGATGATGCGGTGGGCGAAGTTGCGCTCCGAGCGCGTAATGCCGGTCATGCGGCCATGCTCGTCAAACTCGATTTCGGGTTCAGGGAGGTCGAAGTCAATCGAGCCACGGTCCTCGCGGCGGCGGGCGAGGAGGCGCGCCAATTCTTCCATCAGCTTGAAGTTCGGGATCAGGGCAGCGTAGCGCTGGCAGGCGGCGGGCTCGCCGGCGAGGATGTCGCGCACGGCGGTGTAGGTCATCCGCTCGGCGCTGCGGATGATTCCGGGCAGGAGTTCGTATTCCACCAGGCGTCCCTCGGGATCAATTTCCAGCAGCGCGGACATCACCAGCCGGTCCACGTGGGGGTTCAGACTGCAGATGCCGCTCGAAAGCTCCAGAGGCAGCATGGGCACGGCGCGGTCGGGGAAGTAGACGCTCGTGCCCCGCAGGCGCGCTTCACGGTCGAGCGCCGAGCCGGGCCGGACGTAGTGGGCCACGTCGGCGATGTGAACGTGAAGCAAGTAATTGCCCCAGGCAAGTCGCTCCACGTACACGGCGTCGTCAAAATCCTTGGCCGTCTCGCCGTCAATGGTGACGATGGGCAGGCCGCGAAAGTCGCGGCGGTCCCGCAGGGCGGGATCGCGCTCGGGGATGCACTGTGGCGCGGCGCTCGCCTCCGCCAGCACCTCGGCTGGAAAACGATGCGGCAGGTGGAACTTGCGGATCATGATTTCCACGTCCACGCCGAACTCCTCACGGCGGCCCAGCACCTCGAGCACGCGCCCGCGCGGCAGGGCGGCGGGACCAGGGTAGGTAGTAATTTCGACGTCCACAATCAGCTCGTCGAGGTCGCGGGCACTCTGCCGGCGAGACGCCGGCGCTACGGCAGAGCGTCCCTCGGATTCCCCACCGAATTGGCGGTGACGGCTGAGCATCCCGGCTTGTAGGGGCGGTTCGCGAACCGCCCCTACCTCGGGGAATTCCTGGCCATGCGGAATGACAATCTCGAAGGGAATTCGCTGGTCGAACGGCATCACGTAGTTGTACTGCGGGCCGCAGTGGAATTGGCCCACCAGGGTCTTCTGCGCGCGCTCGGTGACTTGAATGACGCGGCCTTCCATCCGGCCATCGCCTTTAAAGCCCTTGGTGGACCGCTGCACATGCACTTCCACGCGGTCGCCGTGCAAGGCGGAACCCATGCCATCCGGCGGAATGAAGATGTCGAGGTCGGTGCCCGCCAGCGGAACGTCCGGCACGACGAAGCCGTAGCCGGCGCGGTGTCCGATCAAGCGGCCACTCACCACATTGGGGGATTTCGAGGGGCGCGCAGGGGGAATGGTGCGTCCGGGAGCTTCTTGCGCGGCGTGGCGGCCCTTGTGGACCAACGCATAGTGATTTTTCTTCAAGTAGACGAGTTTCCTGTCGCGGGCGAGGTCTTTCAGAACGCTTTTCAACTCGCGCGCCTGGCTCGAGCGCAACCCCAATTCGAGTACCAGCTCGCGCAGACGGAAAGTTCGTTGCGGGTCCTGATCGAAGAGTTTGAGGATTTCCTGCGGCGAGGGAAATTCGCGCATCGAGTCTCCTCACCTAGTTTACCACCCCCTGCGGTGCTTGCCCGAGAGCACTCGCAGCATTGCATCGCCAGGGTTTGAACGTGTGAAGAAATCAAACAGCTCACGCCAAGGCGCAAAGGCACGCAAAGGAAGGACAGCATTGTTTTCTTGCGCCTTCGGGTACTTTGTCCCGCGTCCGCGGGATGAAATGCCTTTCCTCTTCGGGGGATTCTCTCACGTTTTCAAATCGTCGGGGCGTAAGCGCCACGCGTCAAAAACACGAATCATTTGACATTTCATCTTTACTTGGTTTAGAATCACTCTTGCACAAGGAGGTTTCCACCGTGGCTGTAGTCACCAAATCCTGCATCAAGGTGGCTGACGAAGTTTGGGTAGCCGCCGCTCTGCTTCATCGGGAGCAGCCAGCGCAACCCGATTTTACAGTGGAAGAGATTGTCGAGCGAGCGGTGCGGGAAGGCATCGGAGGGCCGATTCGACCCGGTGTCTACGTCCATGTCGTTCAACATTGCGTAGCCAATCGTCCACCCAATCCGGGGCGCTACCGAATGCTTTTCGAGACGATGAATGGGCGGCGTCGCCTGTTCCGGAAGGGAGATGCGTATCACCCCGCGCGCGAAGGGGCCAAGATCACTCCCAACACGGAAGACATACCTGCCGCTTACCGTGGACTCTTGGCCTGGTATCGTGACTGGTGCTCTGCCGCAATCAACTGTGCCCCCGAAACAGACCCCCTGCTCTCGCTGGCCGGCTCGGGCAAGTATTTATGGGCCGACGAACACGCAGATGATTATGTGCAGCGACTCCGCGAGGGTTGGGAATGAGCCGAATCTTCTGGGATACCAATCTATTTATCTATCTATTTGAGGGTTATGGGGACTTTTCTGGCCGGGTAGCGGACCTTCGACGCAAAATGTTGGCGCGCGGCGATCAATTTCTGACCTCCACGCTGACGCTCGGCGAGGTTCTCGTTAAACCGGTCGAGCGTGGGGACGAGGATCTTTGCCGAAAGTACGAGGAAGCCATCACGGCGACGGCGCTGATGCTTCCCTTTGACGCCAAAGCGGCAAGAATGTACGCTCGACTCCGTTGTGAGCGATCGTTTCGCGCCCCGGACGCCATCCAACTGGCATGTGCTGCGGCAGCCCGAGTTGACCTCTTCATCACCAACGATTCACGTCTCCAGGGGAAACATGTGGAAGGCATTCAATTCATTGTTCCCCTGGAACACACGCCTTTCTGAGATTCTGCCGACCCCGGGACAGCAGGGAAGTGTCGTCAACAGCTCGCCCAGAGGGAGCTATTCCGAATGGTCCCGGCTGGGCGTTTGCCAGCCCCTCAGTCCCTGCTGTGACGACGCCGGCTGGCGCAGAGCGAAGCTCTTCGTTTTTGCCGCTTTTGCTCTTGACAGCAGGCTGGAAAAATGGTAGCCTATCTTGGTTGACCCATGGAGAGCGCCGGCAGAGAGCGCGGAAAGGAGATTCGAAAGCGGCCCGCAGGGAGTGGAAAACGGCACGAAAATGCAAAAAAGATACTAAATAGAGGGAACGAACCTAAAGATTTGTTGAAAACACAGCACTTATCGGTTTTTAGAGCGAAAAACGAACCCAAAACGAACTCAATTCTGTGCGCAAAAATGAGCGAATCATAACGAAAAAGCGGGTTTTAGGTGGCAGATTTCACGTGGCAGGCGACGGGGGCTCGAGCAAGGTTGAAGTATGAAGTGTGAAGGCTGAATTGTTGATTGGCTACCGGCGGGTGGGCGCATACCTCCTGACGGTTTTTGTCGGCATGCATGCGACGACCCGGTATAATGCTCGCGTGTCCAAGCCAAGGGATTACTACGGCCTCAATCATCATTGGCCATGGACAAAATGGTGTGATGGTACTGACCGAACGGGATTCCTCGCTCCGCTCGGAATGACAGCGTTCACAAAAGCCTTTCAGCATCCAGTTAGAGAGGCTTCGGCAGAGATAGAAAGATGATCGGAGTACACGACCAACCCGGAGTTTGTCGCGACGCCGCCCACGCCTCTTCGGCGGAACCTTCTGGCCTCCTCTTTGACATCATGCGCTATGCCCTGCACGACGGCCCTGGCATTCGAACCACGGTCTTTTTCAAAGGGTGTCCCCTGTCCTGCTGGTGGTGCCACAATCCTGAGGGCCAGAGCCCCAAGCCAAACCTGATGTTCTTCGAGAACCGCTGCCTGGGTTGCGGAGACTGCATCCAGGTTTGTCCCCATGGGGCGATATTGCGCCGGAATGGTGTAATCCACACCACAGCAGCATGTCATGTTTGCGGAACCTGTGCCGATACGTGTCCGAGCGCAGCCCGAAAAGTGGCCGGGCGCTGGATGACGGTTTCGGAAGCGATCCGTGACATAGAAAGAGACCTGATCTTCTGGGATGAATCAGGCGGCGGCGTTACATTCTCCGGCGGCGAGCCCCTGGCGCAGCCGCGCTTCCTCGAGTCACTCCTCGATGCGTGCCGCGAAAAACGTATCAACACGGTTGTTGAAACGTGTGGCTTGGCAAAGAAGGAGTTGGTGCTCGACCTCAGTGAGAAGGTGGACCTGTTCTTATTCGACTTGAAGATTCTCGATCCGTTGAAACACAAAAGGTACACCGGTGTGCCCAATGACTCCATTCTGGCGAACCTGGAGGCGCTTGCTCAACGAAAGAAGCCGGTGGTTGTTCGTTTCCCTGTCATTCCCGAAATAAATGATGATAGCGAGAACATCCGGCAGATGGTCGCGCTGCTCTTGCGGCTTCACCTCCGGCGGATCCATCTATTGCCGTACCATCAAACTGGAACCGAGAAATACAAGCGACTGGGTCTGGGTTTTCGTCTGGAAGATGTCAAAGCCCCTCCTCCAAGCCTGGTGGCAAAAATAGCACGAGAGTTTGAGGGAGCGGGCTTCAATGTGAAAATAGGTGGCTGACGATGAACGAACGAGTAGCAAGATTGCGGCAGAGAAGCCTCGAGGCCGAGCCCGCACTGTCCTTAGAGAGGGCAGCACTCATCACAGAGTACTATCGAGATTGCCGTACCGCTTCAGTGCCAATCCTACGGGCCCAGGCGCTGCGGCATTTGATGGAGAATAAGAACATTTATATTGGCAGCGACGAGCTGATTGTGGGCGAGCGCGGCCCCGCGCCCAAGGCTGCGCCTACCTATCCCGAACTCTGCTGCCACAGCATGGAAGACCTCGAGATCCTCGATTCGCGCCCGAAGATCTCCTACCATGTCGATGCAGAAGCGAAGACCATTCAACGCGAACAGATCATCCCTTACTGGCAAGGCCGCTCGATACGCGACCTCATTTTTCGGGAGATGTCTCAGGAATGGAAAGATGCCTACGAGGCCGGCATCTTTACGGAGTTCATGGAGCAGCGTGCCCCAGGCCACACGGCGTTGGGAGATGTCATCTACGGTAAGGGTCTGCTCGACCTGAAATCCGAAGTCGAAACGAGTCTCAGCCGCCTGGACTTCCTGAACGATCCCGAGGCTTTCCTTAAGCAAGAGGAGCTAAGGGCGATGTGGACAGCCGCCGGCGCCATCATCCACTTCGCGGAACGACATGCCGAAAAAGCCGAGGAGATGGCAGCGAATGAATCGAATCCTCAACGTCAAGCCGAGCTCAGAAAAATTGCAGACGTCTGCCGGCGTGTTCCTGCACACGCACCGCGAGATTTCTGGGAGGCCTTGCAGGCCTACTGGTTCACGCACCTGGGCGTAATCAGCGAACTGAATACCTGGGACTCCTTCTGCCCAGGGAGGTTGGACCAGCATCTTTACCCCTTTTACGAGCAGGGTCTCGCCGACGGAACGCTCACTCGTGACAGGGCCAAAGAACTGCTCGAATGCTTTTGGGTGAAATTCAACAATCAGCCCGCGCCGCCCAAGGTCGGCGTGACGGCTGCGGAGAGCGGCACTTACACCGACTTTGCCAACATCAACAACGGAGGCCTGAAAGCGGATGGCTCGGATGGCGTCAACGAGCTCACTTACCTGATCCTCGAGGTGGTCGACGAAATGCGGCTGCTTCAACCGTCTTCGAACTTGCAGTTGAGCAAGAAGAGCCCGGAGCGCTTCCTTAAGCGCGGCATCGAGATTATCCGTAAAGGTTGGGGACAACCCTCGATCTTCAACGCCGACCTGGTCGTGGAGGAACTGCTGCGGCAAGGGAAATCGATTGAAGACGCCCGCAGCGGAGGGACCTCCGGCTGCGTGGAGACGGGGGCATTTGGCAAGGAAGCCTATATCCTTACCGGTTACTTCAACCTGACCAAGGTGCTTGAAATCACGCTCAACAACGGACTCGATCCCCGTACCGGCAAGCGCATCGGGCTGGAGACTGGCAATCCGACGAACTTTGGTTCCTTCGATGAGTTGTTTGCCGCGTACCGGAAGCAGTTGCACCGCTTCATTGAAATCAAGGTGAGGGGAAACAACATCATCGAGCGGATTTACGCCAAGTATATGCCCGCTCCTTTCCTCTCTCTGCTCATCGAAGACTGCATTGCAAAAGGCAAGGATTACAACGATGGTGGTCCTCGCTACAACACCACTTACATCATGGCCGTGGGTCCAGGCAGTTGCACGGATAGCTTGGCTGCAATTCGCCATCACGTCTTTGATCGTAAGGACGTAACGATGGCGAAACTGCTCGAGGCGTTGGAAGCCAATTTCAAGGGGCATGAAAGAACCATGCAAGTGCTTTTGAACAAGACCCCCAAGTACGGCAACGATGACGAGTATGCGGACGCCCTTCTAACGGACTTGTTCAATGCCTTTTACGCTGAGGTAAACGGCCGGAAGAACACCAAGGGCGGCAACTACCGGGTGAATTACCTTTCAACCACCTGCCACGTCTATTTTGGGTCTGTAACCGGCGCCACACCCGATGGGCGGAAGGCGTATGAGCCGCTGTCGGACGGCATCTCTCCGGTGCAGGGCGCGGACCGGCGCGGCCCCACTGCTGTGCTCAAATCCGCGGCGAGGATGGATCACGCCCGCACCGGCGGCACCCTGTTGAACCAGAAGTTCACGCCACAACTACTCGAAGGCGAAGAGGGAATCGACAGGCTGGCACACTTGGTGCGTTCTTACTTCAGGCTGGACGGCCACCATATCCAGTTCAATGTGGTTACCGCGGATACCCTTCGGGCCGCTCAGGAAAACCCGGAGAAGCATCGCGACCTGATCGTCCGAGTTGCCGGCTACAGCGACTATTTCTGCGACTTAACTACGGCTTTGCAGAACGAGATAATTGCTCGGACTGAACATCAGGGCTTCTAACATTAGTCTGTTTGAGGAGAGATGGTGGGCCCAGCAGGACTCGAACCTGCGACCAACGGATTATGAGTCCGCTGCTCTAACCAACTGAGCTATGGGCCCGCCCTATAAGTATAGGAGAAAACGAAATTCATTGCACGCTCGCGGCAGAGGGCTTTGCCTGCTGCTTAGCCCACGCCAGCCAATCGCCCGTAGTGTCCCAATCTGAATGTAGAGCCGCCTCCTCTCCGGCCATGGCGGGGCGGGTATGGTTCCTGGGGCAGGCGTGCGTGCCTCCCTTGCAGGGCCGATTCCACTGCGTTGTTCAACTCCGACTTCTTCAAAGAGGCGTAGCTACTGTGGATGCGCAGGCCGAAGACGACGTTTTCGTAGACGGAAATGGGCAGAGGGTTGGGGCGTTGGAAGACCATGCCAACCGCTTTGCGCAACTCGATGAGCGAGACGTCTGGGGCGTAAATGTTCTGCCCGAGGACCTTGATCACGCCGCTGGTGGTGACGTAACCGTAGCGCTCGTTGATGCGGTTGAAGCAACGGAGCAGCGTCGTCTTGCCACACCCCGAGGGCCCGATCAGTCCTGTGATCTGGCCATGACGAACGCTGACGCAGACACTCTCCAACGCCTGAAAGCTGCCATACCAAAGACTAAGGCCGTTGGTTTCGATACTGTAATGAACTGCGGGCCCAGGGGTGCTCATCCGAACATTCCGTTGACGTAATCGTAGGTTTTGCGGTTGGCCGGGCGGTCGGAAAAGATCACCTCCGTGCGATCCAGTTCCACCAGTTCACCGTTAAGTAGGAAGCCCGTCCGGTCAGCGAGTCGCCGCGCCTGCTGAACCAGATTGGTGGCCAGGATGATGGTCATCTGGGCGCGCAAGTTCTTCAGCACGTTCTCAAAAGATATGGGCAAAGATCAGCCTTGGGGAGAGGGGCCCGCGATCCCGATGCACTTCATCGGGACGCGGGACGGGTAAGGGGTTACTCTCGCTGCCCGGCTAAGAACGAATCGGGGACCACAAAAACGGAGATCCGTGCTCCCTAGCTGGAGAGGCAAAGGGGGACGTTATGTCCCTTGCGTTTTCCGCCCAATTCGATGAGAATCTTTGGCCAAGCTCAAGCTGCTGAACAAGAGGGTGTAGCGTGCAACTTATCCCACGTGATGGTAAGTTCTACGACCTTTTCAACGAGCAGGCCAAGAATATCCACCAGGCGGCTCAACAGTTGGTTGTCCTTTTCGGGGATTTTCGCGAGGTCGAAAAACGGGTTGCGGAAATCAAGGCTGCGGAGCACAAAGGCGACCAATTAACGCGTTCCGTAATGACCAAACTGAACCAGACTTTCATTACTCCGTTTGACCGGGAGGACATCCATGCTCTAAGTTCGGCGCTTGACGACGTCATGGATCTTGTGGACGCGGCAGCGAGTCGGCTCATCACCTACAAAGTGAAATTCGTCACACCCGGGGCTTTTCAACTGGCCAACGTCATCCTGCGAGGGTCAGAGATACTGGTGAAAGCCGTTTCAGAACTCAGCAAGCCCCAAAACATCCTGAAATACTGCGAGCAGCTCAATCAGATCGAAGAAGAGAGCGACCGCATTAAAGGCGAATGCATCGCCAAGTTGTTCGAGGACTCGATGGAAGCCATCGAGATCATAAAATGGAAAGAGATTTACGAAGTGCTTGAAGCTGCCACCGACAAGTGCGAAGACGTATCGGACGTCCTGGCAGCGGTCGTTCTGAAAGGCTCATGAGAACTCAGGAAGTCTTGCCAGCAGGGTCTTAAAGACCGACCCAGCATCAATCTGAATCCGTATGGTTCGACGTGCGTGAGCCCCCTAAGGGGGACCGCGAAAGCTCCTTCCCGCGAAGAGATATGTTCTGGTTTGCTGTCTTTCTCACCTTGGTTGCGCTGACCTTCGATTTCTTGAACGGCTTCCACGATGCTGCCAACTCCATAGCCACCGTGGTGTCAACCAGAGTGCTGTCGCCGCGCGTTGCGGTCATTTGGGCGGCATTCTTCAACTTCGTCGCGGCCTTTACGTTTGGCACCGCGGTGGCCAGGACCATGGGACACGGCATGATCCGTCTCGAATTCGTCAACCTATACGTCATTCTCGCCGGCCTCCTCGGGGCGATTGTGTGGGACATACTCACCTGGTACTACGGCCTGCCCATCAGCTCCTCCCACGCGCTGATCGGTGGTTACGCCGGCGCAGCAGTGGCCAAGGCTGGATGGAAAGTGATCATCCCGGCAGGCTGGACGAGAACTCTCCTCTTCATCGGCATTTCACCGATCCTGGGAATGATTCTGGGCGGAGGCCTGATGATTGCTGTGTACTGGTTGTTCCGGAACTTTTCACCCCTGCGTGTCGACCGCTACTTCCGCAAGTTGCAGCTCCTTTCCGCTGCCGCTTACAGCTTCGGTCACGGTACGAATGACGCTCAGAAAACCATGGGGATCATTGCCGGAGTACTCTTCACGGCGGGAATTATTGACCACTTCTATATCCCTTTCTGGGTTGTGCTGATGGCCCATGCTGCCATTGGGCTGGGGACTTTGTCGGGGGGTTGGCGAATCGTCAGGACGATGGGAATGAGGATTACGCGGCTAAAGCCGGTGGGGGGATTCTGTGCCGAGACCGCAGCCGCCATCTGTCTCTTGGGATCTGCATCACGCGGCATTCCAGTTTCAACCACTCATACCATTGCCGGAGCCATCATGGGCGTGGGCAGCGTCCAGCGACTCACAGCCGTGCACTGGGGGGTGGCAAGGAAAATTGTCTGGGCGTGGGTGCTGACCATTCCCATCTCTGCCCTCCTTTCTTCGGTGTGCTTCCTTTTGCTGCACCACTTCATCCCTTCGGCCTGAGTTGGAACGTAGGGCAATAAGAAGGCTTAGGCAACTCCTGAAATGGAATTCCTGGCGATTCAGACTTTTTGCCTCGTGGGCAGATGCACGCAAATTGCGATCAGTACCGCCAAGAGGTTAGGTCGGCGCCCGGAGGTGCGGCTTTTTGCATGCGCTCGAGGATCTTGGGAAGATACATGGTGTGGTAGTGAAGGCGGGAGAGACAGTTTGGCAAACTCGGGTCGCCGTTCCAGCAATGTTCCGCACGATCACCGTACTTGACTTCACCCTCGTAGGGCGGATTCGTAGCCGACTTGAGAAAATCTTCTAAATAGTACACGGCGTCATTGAGAAAGTAAGTGTCCGCACTGCCCACATAAACGTGGAGTTTGCCCTGGAGTTTGGAGCCCAAGGTGGCCCAGTCGCGTTGCAGAATGGCGCTGAGATCGTAGTGCTCCTTCCAGTACGCGGCCACCGCGGGATCGATGTCGCCGGTTTGCTTGTTGAAGATCGGTTTGGGATAACCGTCTTGGCCCACCGGTCCGAAGACGGCCTGCCATATATCAAATTGCTCTCCCGAGCGAGCGTGCGAGCCCAGGGCAAGCTCGTACTGGTTCATGCTCTCCACGGTGGCAAAGGTGCGACCGAGGTAATCCCGCATCGCGGGCTGCGCGATCTGCGTGTGCGCTCCCTGAACATAGAAAGCATTCTTGTCGTTGTACAGGTTGATGGTGGTGTAGGCGCGAAAGTCCACCGGATCGGGACAGGCGATGAATGCGCCGTTATAGTGGTCCGGATAAAACATCTGGACGGCCATGGCTTCCCAGCCGCCGGTGGAACCGCCATAGACGAACCGCGCCCAGCCCTGGCCGATGCCCCGGAACTGTTTCTCAATCGCCGGGATCAGTTCCGTCTCGATCGCGTCGCCATAGGGGCCGAGGTTCTCGGAATTCACCGCGTAGGAGTCGTCATAGTAAGGATTGGCATGGTTGATTTCCGCAATCAGGATGCGTGGGAAGCCAGGCGAAATCCATTGCTGATAGAGCTTGTAGGCTTCTTCCTGCTGGATGCGGTTGTAACCGGAAATGTGGAATCGCTCGCTGTAATCGGGTTTTAGGTTGGGATCGGGTGGCTCGGTTCGAAAGCCCTCAAAATCCGCGTTGAAGTGGTCCTCGGAGATGATCAAAGGATAAGAAACATGGGGGTGGGTATCAAAGCCTTCCGGCACGAGCACATTGGCGCTGAGGTACATCGGGCGTCCCCAGAACTTGGTAAGGAGCTGGCTTTGAATCTTGAGGTGTCGGATGTACTTGGTGTCCTTGGGGGGCGGGATGGGTGAGATTTCCTGCTCGAGATCGATCGAGATGATCCCCGTAGAGGCCGCCAGCAAAACCTTGCGTGGAGCGGAATAGAGATTGCCGGGTGCGAGGTTCCAGTGCTGACCTTCGCCCCGGTCCATAGGAAGCTTGACCGTGTGGCCATCGGCGCGATGGAAGGTCTCGTAGCGGTGCAGGACGGCCTGAACGTAGTATTCCCCGGCCGGAACGTCCCGCAAATTGCGAACTGGATAGCCGAAGGCGGATTGGTCAACGATGACCGCTTGGCCGGGGCGCATCGCTTCGACATCCATCCCGAACACCATCTGGGTACGGGGAGATTCCCCGATTTGCATGCGGGGTTCCGCGGAAGCGTCGTTGGAGAGAATTAGAAGCAGGCGGCCGTCGATGGGCTGGTCGCCGTGAGCTTTCGTGAAAGAGATGGAGAAGCGTGCCTCGGTTTGGGAGGCAGCCACGCTCGGCAGAGCAAATACGAAACAAGTAAGACAAATGAGTGTGCGGTAAATTACTGGGCGCAAATGTGTGGGCATGAAGCCTCCTTGGGGCGGTGTCGAACCCAGCGGATTGTATACCAAATCACCCCGGCTAATGCCCGGTTTCTTCTTACACAGTTTTGGGGAAGCCTTCCAGACGTCGGTCAGTTGGGCAGTGATGTCATTTGGGGGAAGTTAATTTTTCGTGCTGGCCTGTGAAGTGCGCTCCAAATGACACCACTGCCGTCAGCTGCCGCGCTTTATGCGGTCAACAGGACCCTACTTGCCAGGAGATTCTGATACCCGAGGTTGAGCGGGGAATAATTCTCTTCGAACCAGTTGCTCTCCTCGCAAAGCATGAACGACGTAGACGACCTTTTTCTCTACACGATAGAAAATACGGCAAGGAGACACAACTAACTGGCGATAAGGTAAACCATGCAGTTCAGTTGGAAGGGAACCCATTTGGGGAAATTTCTGAAGCATTTCAACGGCCTTCAATACCTGGTGGACTAGTTGACGAGCAGCCGCAGGTTTGTCCAAGGCGATATAATCTGCGATCGCATCCAAATCCTGAATCGCCGGATCGGCCCAGATTACTTTAGCCATCGCTTTAATCGTTGTTTCGCCTGGAGGTGGGTGGAGATCCGCCCCTCCTGGACTGCTCTTTCGCCGCGCGCTATACCTTCCAAAAGCCGCATCCGATTCTGAAGGGCTTCGAAGGTGACGACATCGACCAGATAGGCAGTTGGCATTCCGTGTTGGGTGATGAGGACCGGAGACCGATCTTTCACCAGTTGCGTGAGAATTTCGGTGGCGTTCCGCTTCAATGTTGTAACCAGTTGGGTTTTCATAAAAGTGATACTAAAGTATCACTCTGTCGTTGGCAAGCCCAAACTTTAACCAGGCCGATTGACTCCTAACGTTGCTGGGATGCGGTCCATGCTCGTGGGCGCATAGGCAGCCTCTCGTCGGGGCGCAGACATAGAAGGTAATGTCTGCGCCACCCCCCGAAGCGGGCCGCTTGGTCTCTCACCGCTAGCCCACCATTGTGTTATGATCTTCCAGTAATGTGCTAACTTTGTGCTTCGCGAGTATTCGCGACTCACCTGCCGGAGAGCGGTTGCGACATCCGGGCGGTGCAAGAACTGCTGGGGCACAACCACATCAGAACGACGATGGTCTACTACTCAAGAGTTGGGCGCCTTATGGAGAGACTCAATGCATGATTTTCCCGCGTTCATGAAGAACCCAATCAATCGGATCGCTTCTTCCTCCCAACATACGGCGGGAGTTGAAGGTTACGTGTACGACGGCGCGGACGGGAGCCAGATGGCTTTCTGGACCTGCCGCGAGACCGCTAAATCAGCCGAACATGTTCATGACTACGATGAGTATATGATCGTTGTGGAGGGTTGTTTGCTGATTCCGATGAAGGTGGGCACTGATTCCGGTTTGATCCCGGGCAGTGATTCCGATGTCATCCCGGGCGTCTTCGGAGCGAAGCGACGCTGGCCCTCCTATCGTGCTTGAAGTGACCGGGATCG